>Ga0265293_10004119_pt1 | contig 26048 bp, 15 predicted proteins | sample Munlanlewell138R_FD_192505 | JGI IMG/M metagenome (GOLD analysis project Ga0265293, IMG submission 192505) | Leachate microbial communities from a municipal landfill in Southern Ontario, Canada - Leachate well 138R | ecosystem: Engineered > Solid waste > Landfill > Unclassified | place: Canada...
GAAGCCTACGTTAAGCAAAAACGGGATGAGGCGTTGCCATTAGGTGAGTCTATGACCCCCGAAGCCCAACCCATCGCCTTTGGCGTGGGTGGGTAATTCACTCAACCATGTTTTTAAGAATACTTCTTGTGTATGATTTTTTTCTACTTTGCGCATATAATATAATTGAACAGCATTGTAATACATATTAACAGATTCTGGGTTTTCGTTTATTTCATCTTTTACTCTTGTTGCACTCACACCAAAAGTTTCTCTCATTAAATAATCAGCAATATTTAAACCCAATTCACATATAACATATAAGTATAAAGCAGATAACCTAGTATCTTCAAATTCTTCTATTTTATTGGGTGTGTAGTATGTTTTATCATAAAAAGATATTATTGAATTGTTTAAATCAAAATCATTGAATTTGGTATATGTAGGTATTACACCTTCTTTAAAAGAATATTTAAGTGTATCTATCTTATTCCATATATCAACTTCGTCAGGAAATTCATTCCTACTAACACCTAAATATGTTTCACCTTTAACATCACCTTTAATGTTTGTGTAACCATTCTTAAACCTAACTATTTTGTATATAATACTTTCTTTATTCATTACTAATCTTTTAATAATATATAGAGTATTTTACAAAATTTTAAACAAATTATTTGCTTTATAAAAAATAATGTGATAGTTTTGTAGTATTAAAAATAAATTAATGTTATGATAAAAAAAATAATACATTGTTCTGATATTCATATTAGAAAACAAACAAGACATGAAGAGTATAAAATACAAATAGAAAAATTCTTAAATGAATGTAAAACTATTGTAGATGAGAATAAAGACGAAACTATTATTTTAGTTGACGGTGATATTTTCGATAACCATTTATCTATTGGTAATGAACAATTAGTATTAACTTCTTGGTTTCTTAAATCATTAGATGAATTAGCACCGACTGTTATTGTTTGTGGTAATCATGACTTGGTTACAAGTAATCTACAAAGAATGGATTCTATAACACCATTATTTGAAATGATTGATTTTAAACAAACAATTTATCTTGATAAAGAATTAAATTATAAAAGTGGGACTTATATTATGGATAATATAGTGTTTTGTCTATATAGTATATTTGATTCATATAACAAACCATTTTTTGAAGATTTAAAGGTTAGTCATTCTGATAAAACTTTTATTGGTCTTATACACGCACCTATTGTTGGTTCTGAAACTTCCACTGGTTTTTCTATGGAAAAAGGTTTAAGTAGTGATTCTTTTCAAGGTCTTGATTTTGTATTGCTTGGCGATATTCATAAACAACAAGATATGAATGTTAAAGGTGTTGAATTAATATACTCAGGTTCTCTTATTCAACAATCATTTGGTGAAACAGTTACACAACATGGTTTCTGTTTAATGGATATTGAAACAAAAGAATATGAATTTATTGATATACCTAGTGATTATGGTTTTTATAAATTTAAGATAACTTCAAAAAAGGATATTGAAGAAGGAACTGAAAAATTGTTAAATCTATAATGTTGAAATGGTTGGCTTTTTGTAAAGTCAACCATTTTTTTCTTAACTACATATAGTTTCTGTTATAGGATATGTTTCAATTTTATTTTCATTTATTTCCATTGTGTATATAGTCTTTTCGTATTCTAATGCTACAGTATTTTGTTCTTTACGTATCACAGGTGGTGTAACACTATTATCCCAATAAGCCATTTCGTAAGTGTAATGATATTTTGGTCTTGATAAATTTATATCTGTGTATTGAGTTATAAACTCATCTCCGTCCATAATAGCACCATTATCTATATAAGATTTATATGTGATAGGATAATCAGTTGTAATGGTTTCAGAAGCATTACAACATGTTCTTTGTATTATTTTATGTTCTTGCTTTGTAAAACCAATATCTATTTTATATCTTTCTTGTGTATAAGACCAATTAACTTCTGTATCTACATCTACAATTTCACTTTCTCCTGTTGTTGGGTTTTGTTGTTCTGTCGGTATTGTTACTATAGCACTAACAGGTATTTCAACAATGGTTGTTGTTAATGTTTCAACAGGTACGTCAAATATCATTGTTTCTTCCCATTTTGTTACTTCGCAAGTAATAGTTATTTGATATTTATATACTGCATTACAACCATTTTCATCTGTATATTCGTATGTAAATGTAACACTACCTGTTTTTAATGTGTCTACATAACCGTCATGGGTAATAGTAGCCATAGTGTTGTTTGATGATTTCCATTTACCTCCTTCGATAGATGTTTCTAATTTAAATTTAGTACCTAATTTTACTTTTTCCATAGTTTTATTTTTAAATAGTCAAGTTCCTAACTGTTGCAAGTGCCCTCTGGTTCTCTATTTTGTAATTCTTCGTAAGGTTCTAAAAAACCATTTTCTACAACTTCATCATAAGATAGAATATAAAATTTCTTTTTTAATTCTTCTATTTTTTCTTCGTAATCACCACCTTGTATATTATCACGTCTTATTAAAATAGCTTGTCTATCTAACATAGGTATATTTAATATCTCCTCTTCAGTGGGTACATTGTTATTCTTATAACTATCATGAGCGTAAAACATTCGTCCACTTATTGGTTTAGTTAAATCCAACTCGTCATTTATATTTTCCCACATTCTTAACGCTATTACGCTTTCGTACATCATAATATTCTATTTTTAATTATTTTTTTATAATTTCAAATGAAACTTCTATTGGGATACAAGAAAATTTAACATCTACTTCTTCTGGTATACATCTATGACAAGATATTATCCAATCTGTAAAACCTACATATTCTGGTTGGTCTATTTTGGTTACAATAACATCTTCAGCTTTTATGTAATCTATTGTAATTTGTTTTGTTTCACTCTTACAACCATCTACTGAGATATATACTTCGTATGTTATACTACCCTCAGTATCTGAACTTACTATATAACTTATTATTTCTGACGTTGTCGTATTTGTTACTACTATTTCATAATCAGAATAATCATTTTCAATTAAATCTTTTATATTAACATTATTTTTTATACAAGTAGTATAATTTGTTGGTAATTCAAATTCAGGTGTACAATCACCAATAACTAATTCTGTTGATGTTGTATTAGAACAACCACTTGCAGTTTCATAATAATATGATATAATTGTAGTACCTAACAATTTTGGTTGTACTAAACCTGTTTCAGCGTCTATGGTAGCAACTTCTTCATTAGAACTACTCCATATACCTCCATTAATATTAGATGTGAAAATAGTTGTTTTAGTTAAATCTAATTTAGATATAGGATTTAATATTATTAAATTTGGTTTTTTATTAACATAAATTAATATATCACTAAATTCACTATTACATTCTTGATTATAAGTATCAGGATTACCAATTACTCTAACTTTATACCATTCGCTTAACAATGGTGAAATAACAGAGTTTTCTAATTCATTTCCATTACTATCTAAGTATTGTAATACATAATCTTCAATGTCAGTTTCAATCAATGTAGATAAATCAACACTTTCTCCCTCACATATAGAAACTTCTTCGATAACTTCTATATCGGGAGGACAAGGGTTTTCAAGACAGTTTTCATCTTCTTTTGTAATACCCTTTCCGTAATTAATTCTATCAAATTCTTCTTCTAACCCTAATACAATAGCCTCATCTCTATTTATAACGTAAAAATGGTTTTCTATATATTCCATTTTTTCATTATAAACTTCTTCAAATTCACTATGAATACTATGTCCTGACCAAGGTATTACTATCTGTCTATTCTCCAATGAAATAGTAGTTTCAACTAAATCAGAGTCAGGTATGCTATTATATTGATAAGATAGATGTGCCAAACTACCTGATATATTAACAGGTTTTGACAAATCTATCTGACCATTAGTCATTGCATAAATTCTCTGTGCTACTATTACTCTTTCTGATGCCATTGATTGTGTTATTGGTTAAATGTAGCAAATTTAAATGTGATAGTTTCTTCAAACCCACAATAATCTGTTTGTTTTACTGACACAGTAAACGCATCTTTACCACGAAACCAAACAGGAATTTCACTAGTACCATTTATATTTACAACTCTCATATTTTGCTTGTTTTCTAAGAAAGTAATATTTAAGTATTCTTCACATGTTTCAAAAACACCAGTACCAGAACCATCTTCATTTATTTTTTCGTATTCGTAATATGTAATTTCTTTTGAATCGTCAAACACGAAATCTGTACCATAAATACTATACGTTATAATATCTCCTATTTTATATGTGTAAACATTACCTTGTACTATACCTAATTCTGTTGGTGTTAGCTTTCTGTAGCTGCCAACAGAATATACAACAGTGCATCTATTTAAATTACAAGTATCTTCTTCATAATAACTACATATATAATCTTTATCTTGTAATTTGGTTTTACCACTACTTTCATCTTTGTTTACCCATTTAGCTATGTTATAATCAACAGATTCATTATCATCAGATTTGAAAATAACTAAATTATCTTCATTTTTATACACATCATTATAATAAAATTTAACTTTGAGATTATTTTGCACCCTTTCAAATGTTAGTTCATCTATAAAATGGTCATCATCTGTACATGCTATTATTGGGCTAATATCTTTAGGGATAGGAGTAGTGTTATCAGTTTTTACATGTATAAAATAATACTGTCCTGTCTGGAAACCAAGACAATTAGGTCTATAATAATAAATAGCTGCGTCTTTACAAGAAGCATCTACTTCTTGTAAATCACCAATAAAACCTTCGTATGTTATTATAATATCTTTATTTTTTGTCTCTCGTTTTACAATCTCAAATTTTTTATACTCTTCATTAAGATAGTAACAATCAAAATAATCTTCATTATAATTACAATCCGATGTACCTGCATATACAATATCAAACGTAAAAGAAGAGTTTTCCTCTAATGCATCTTTATATTCCGTCTCTGTTAGACTATTACTTTGTTTTAATACCCCATTTATAGTTATATTAAAGTTATCTATATATTTATTATATATACTGCTTATAGGAGTCCTAATATTTAAACACAAACACTTATCGGATTCTACTACATTTTGCGTATATATCATAATGTCAGAATTAAGACATTCACCTGTATATGTAGTTATGCTATAATATGGGTTTTGTATATTAGTATTGTCTATATCAGTCACATAATCTTTACCTTTTATTAAACCTACTAATGAAACATCTACTATTTTATAACCTTGTACATTTAAGGTTGTATCTCTGTCTACTATAGTTCCACACCCACTTCCATAATAAGTGGCTGTTGGTTGGGGTATATTAGCATATTTATGTTGATTCTTAGAACAAGTTAATAATTTAGTATTAACCATACATGTGGGGTTTGCTATTGACGTGCAAGATATTTCATATTGATTATAACCTATGTCCATTAAATAAGCCATGCTAGTATCTAATTTAACATTCTCATCTCTCCTTTCATCATCACCTTCTAGACCATTTGTTGCTATAATTTTAAAACTATACTCATTTTCATTGTAATAATACGGATTAATAAACTCACCAAACACATCAATCTCATCTTTTACAACACTAATTGCATATTCACTATCTTGGTCTAACATTTCTTGAACTATTAAGACAGACATTGCTTTAGGAAAGTATTGTATACAAGAATCAATCACACTAATATCAAGTTTTGCTTGTCCTACACATTGGAATTTATCTGTATAATCATAGGTTATTACACCATCACCTATACCAATACCTTCTATTATACCGTTATCACCTGTTTTAGTAATTTTTACAATATTTTCATCACTACTTGTGAATGTTCCTCCTATTATATCAGGTATGATTTCAATTTTTTCACCTTCAGCTATTTCAATTTTTTCCATTAAGAATTTTTTTAATATTAATACTACTCATATAAATAGTAATTTATTGTTTTTAAAAATAAATAATTATTCTTTAATTAATATGTTAATTACATATTGTTGTTTCGTATGTGATAGTCATAGTGTCAGATTTTGGGACAGCAACTTGATGTTTCTCTATATAAGGAACTTCTTTACTTACCAATCTTTCCATAACTTCACCTGTTTCTTCATTTAAATAGGCTTCTTTATGTATAATAGTATGTATTTTTTCTATTTCTGTTTCATCAACGGAATAAGTTGTTATAGGAATAACTTCATGTTTTTCTATTAATAATGGTCTGCAACAACCTTCTTTTGTTATATATTGATAAGTTTGATTACTATCTTCAAAATCAATAACCTTTTTATTATATACCCATTCAAATGTTGTAGTTTCCGTAACCATAGTATCAAAACCTTCCTCTACTTTCTCTATAATTCTATTTATTTCTGTTGGAAAAGAATCTATTGAAGGTAAGTTACCAATATTTTTATCAACTTGCATTCTCCAATTGTATTTCTCCAATCCTGGAATACCGTTATCATCTGTTAAATTTTTATAAATATTATCTTTTAATAAACCTTTTATATTTTCCCATTGTTGATATCTTAATGTTGGGTTCATGTTTAATTCACTTATCTCTAAATCACTGTAATCTCTACCTTTTACAATACCTAAATATGTTGGTACTAATGGTAACGAATACCTAGCCCCTCCATCTTTACCATCAGTTATAGAATAATTAACACCCATAAAAGATTTAAATAAAGGATATATTTTCAAAAAACTTTGATAAAAATCTTTATACCCATAGTAACTATCAGTAACCCCTTTATCTAATTCAGGTGCCTGTTTATTTACACCAGGGTCAACTTTGATTTCACCTTCTGTAATTTGTGCTTTATCCCAAGTTCTAAATAAATCATCAGAATTATAATCAGGTTTACTATTATAACTATTACCCCAATTAGTACTATAAGCACTACTATAATGATGTATTTCACCATCATTTATAAAAGCTAATATCATAACATCTTTATTTGAAAAATCTTCACCTATAAAATCAAATAAAGATTGGTCTTTCGTACCACCATGACAAGCACAACCCTGTCTTTCGACACCAACTTCATTTAAACTATCATCTGATAATAATCTCTGAGGTAAACCTAAAAAAGCTTCTTTCCCATCACTGTAATGATGTAGATGTGAAGCATTACCTAATTCATGTTTAACCATTACTGGTTTGTTATTTACTTTATATTCGCTACTAGACATAATTTGTTCGTCTGTATAATCACTAATATTTTCCGACAACGGTTTGGTCATCTCTTTATCTTCATACATAATATCAGTAGGTTGTTTTTCCCTGTACCAATTTAAAACAGATTTTTTTATTTGTCTTAAATTGCTTAAACCTGCTGAAGTAGAATCGTAAAAAACAAAAACATGAGTATCAGTGGTGAATTTTACTCCACCACCTTTTTTGTTGATATCCATTTCATACTGAACAGTTTCCGTTATAAAATTTTCAACAGGTATTGGTGTTTTATATGTTGTAGTTTTTGTTGTTTCAACTCCATCACAATTAATAACATTAAATTCAATTTGTGATTGTCCTTCGCATTGATATTTATCTGTAAACTTATATGTAACAACTCCCTCTCCAATACCAACACCTTCAACAATACCATCTCTTGTTACTGTTACTATATTTGTATTAGAAGATGAGAACACTCCATCTTTTATATTAACAGGAACGTATTTTATTTTTTGACCTACTTCTATTTCTCTCATAATATGTTAATTATCTATTTTACCATTTAACATTTAAACTATCTCTTTTTTTGAATCTAGATTCGATAGTATCTAAATCTATTTTAATTTTTTTAAATTCGCCATTTAATATACAATCTTTATATAAATCACAAGTTAATCCTAAATGGTAACAAACATCCCCCAAATAGGTATCTTCAATCCCCCAAGTTTTTTGTATGTCCGTTGAAAATAATTCACCTTTATTAAAATCTAAAATTTTATTGATAGCTTCTCTTTTTATAAAAATACCACACGAATAAAATCCATTATTAACTTGACCATAAAAATGTGAATAATCATCTATTTCACATCTTTCATCTTTTTCTACCATTAATAATGCTATATCATTTTTCCATTTTAATAAATTATTAAAACACCCATTTTTTACATATCTATCTCCATCAAGAAATAATACATCTGAATTATTATCACATAACATCAATCCTAAATTCCTACAATAACTTGTTTGTCTTCCTTCTAAACTATTAAAGGTATTAACATATCGTTCACCTAACTCTTTTAATTGTTCTTCTGAATTGTCAGTACATCTATCTAATATCCATATTCTATTACATTCAATGTGTTGTAATGAATCATACATTGATTTAATTGATACTCCTTCATTTTGACCAATTATTACTATATTTAACATAACTTTTTATTTTATAATATTATTAATTAATTTTTATCTGTATACCATACACCATTCCAATATATAAATTCCATGTATGTTTGTTGGATTGATACTCTGGCGTTATGAGGTGATGCTGTATATAAGGACATACTAAATCTTCCTTCATATCCATTACCTCCTTCTGCAAATTTATTATCACCTATAACAGCACATTTATGACCATTTTTAAATGGGTCGTTCCCATTAGCTGTTATACTGAAAATATTGTACGGAGTTTCCTCACCTTGAAAGACACATTTATCAGCTGTTATATTTATAATAGTAGTACAAGAAGGTATATTTTTAAGAAATATATCAGAATCGCAATCCAATTCTGGTTTAGTGTTTTCTATGTATATATCTTTATTTTCATTAGTGATTTCTAATATGCAACCACTATCCCCACCACCAATTTGACTTCTTAATTCGTCAATTTGATTTTGTAAATCATCGCAAGAACAACTATTTACATCAATAGTATAAAAAGCAACACCTTCACAACCATAATTATCTACATATTCTAATTTCACATCAGCATTACCTGCTTGTAAACCTGTTGCTATACCTTCAGATGTTACTTCTAACACATTAGGGTCTGTTGAACTGAATGTACCGTCTATTGGTTCTCCGTTTATTTCAGGATTTACTTTTACTTTTTGTCCTGTCATTATTTCTCTACTCATATTTATATTTTATATTTAACATTTCTTATATTATCACCTTGTTCAAAAGTAATAATTAAATTACCATTTTCATCTGTTTCAAAATCTTCGTATAACCATTTATTAGGTCTTAATTCATAATTGTCGTCAATATCCAAGATACCATTTTCATCCGCTCTCCATACCTTTTTGCTGTCAATAACTTCTCTTACTACAAAACCTTTATCAAATAAATCAGCATACTGTTTATGTATATAATTATCATTATTATCTGTTCTTTTAATACAATCTTCAGCATTATCTAACGCATATTTAAATAAACTAGTTTCACCATCTAAATTAACAGCATTGCTATTTAAGTGTACTCTTGCATCACCATTAACTATGAAAGTAGAAACGTTTGCTCTACCACCAAATCGTGTTCCTGAAATCATTGTTTCACCATTATATATTATAGTACCTTCTCCACTTTTAGAATATACTATATATTCCTCACCTTCTACTATACCACCATTAGGAATATTTAATCCTAATAAACTTTCTTTGTTTTTAGCGAAATGTTGTATGTAACTAATACCTTTATCATATCTACCATACCCAACGTGAGGATTGTTACCTTCTATAATATCAATAATCTCGTTTATTTTATCAACTGATATTGTTATATCTGTATTGTTTTTTGAAGTGAAATAATTAAATCTTGTTTCAGGTATGTTTTCCCACCCATTTAATGAGTTGAATTTATTTATATCAGTTAGAATATAATAATTAGTTGGGTGATATATAACAATAGCATCACTACCACTCGGTCTTATATAATTTTCTTTGTTTAATTGTCCGTAAAAAATATCCCCATGTTTATATACCATACTATCTAAACCATATACAATAGTACCTTCACCACTTGCTGAATGTACTGTGTATTTGTACTCAGCTACAATTTCATTAGAATTGGGTTGTATGTTTCTATATAAACTTGACACATCATCAACATAATACAAATCACCTAATTTCAATAAAGCACCATTAATTTCAGTTAATGTTGTTATATTACTTGTTGAATTTAAATATTTTAATGTTTCTCTCCACCAATTACCGTTTTGTTGATAATATAATTTCTCTGAATTACCTTTAAAAAAAGGTACTCCTATATAATCTCTTATTTCTCCTGAACCATTACATAACGGACATATTTTCTTAATAGAACCTTCAAAATTATTTATTAAAATAACACCCTCACCACCTTCGTATCTTTGTGCAACTTTAACTAAAAAATTATTTTCTATCTCATTACCGTTTTCATCTACTATGGTATATTCAGTAAAACCATCTGTTGATGTAAATGTATTTTCATTACATTTATCATATAAAATTATATAGTCAACACCATTAAAGTATTTAATACCATATTTTTTATCTTGTGAATAAACTATAAAATCTCTATATTCTAAATTACCTATTTTATATGGTAATATATAACCACTAAGTATTGGTTTAGCACATTTAGGACAAGTTCTATATGTATTAAGATATTCTTTATCTAATGTTAGTCCTTCTAATGAATCACTATATTCTAATGCTTCAATATCAATATCTTCAACACCATCTGCATTTTCTGAGTAAACCACACCATTAATAGTATCAGATGTTGTATTATTAATATTACCAATCTCATCTACTTCTGTATCACATAATGGGTCTTCTGCAACATAAACATATTCCGATAAAGACCATTTATCTCTGTCTATACCGAACATGTTCATCATCATTTCTATACCGTTCTTAGTACCTTTTCTTCTAAGTAAGTCGTTGGAATTAATTAGTAGTCTTCTATAAAACTCTCTTTCCATATCTTTTGAAGTGAAAGTCTTTTTAGTACCGTAATATAATTGATTTGATATACTATTTTTCATATTGTTTATATTATAGGTGAATATGTCATCCACCCTTTATTGCTTAATAATGATTTCAAATAAGCGTCAGGTAGATTATCTTTTTCGTTATAAGATACGTTATTAATTAATGATATTCCGTTTGAATATTTCTTAATTTCGTCAAATTGTCTTCCAAACAATCTTAATAGTTTTGCAACTTTATCACTACCATTAACATATTCTTCGTGTATCAAAGTCTCATTATCATTAATACTTAATGACGTTGCTGTCATATTCTTAATTGATTCGTGAGTAAGCATTCTATAAATTATATCAGTTTTAGTTTCATCTAATTCTACTGATACTTCTGATAGTTTTGATATAAATTCACTATAAGATAATGATGTGGTATCTAAATTCCAACCGTCAGGTGTTGACCATACAAATTTATAATCTATATAATACGTACCATTTTCACTTTGAACTGGTATATTAAATACTGATTTATATTTAGGATTTGTATATCTTGATAATAACACTTTTTGAAAATCATTTAATTCTAAAAACCATGTATCAATAATATCTTTTTTAGGTATAATATGATAACTTAAATTTGGTTTGAGTTTATCGTTAGAACTATTTGTAGTAGTAATTTCATTATCTTCATTATCATAAATTGAACATAATATACAATTTAATGAACATTTATCCACATCATCATGATAATAATATCCTATATCAATTCTAATACCATCATATAAACAACATTCGTCATTCGCATCTGCTTTAAATTCAACATTTTTTAATTGTTTAATAAAACCATTAATTTTTAATGAAGCATTACCTATAGTTATAAATTCAGTATTTTCATTAGCAATGAATATCATACCGATTTTATATTCCATTCCTTCATAAACAATTGAATCATTATATGAGTCAGTACCATAAACTTTATATTCTACATATTCTTTTATGGTACCACTTTCTACTATATTGTTTATTTCATTAGTATCTACTATGTCTCCATTCCCGATTAAATATCTAAATTCTTGTTTGAACGACACTATATTATATTTACAATCTGTTAATATGTTTTCACCATATAGTTCGCTACCCCCAATATAACGACTTTCTTTGTACATTGTTTCAACTATCTCGTAATTGTTGAGCCAATTACCCACCATAGTTTTTAATGTTAAATTTGGGGTGTTTATGTCGTCCGTGTATAAATCTATTTCAAAGTCATTCCCTAACTCGTACTTACCTAACGTCTCACTTCTTGGTACACACCATAATGAAGCAGGGAATGTTTCTATTATATCCTCAAAAGAACTTCTTGTTAATTCAAATAACGAACCGAAATAAGCATAATTACTTAATTGTGATGTATCTGGTTTTAATACTACAACATCATTAGCAATATCTTTTTTTAGTATTACTGGTTCATTTTCTTCATCTAAATTAGATGCAGTCCAAAAACATTCCTCACCACTATCTAACCCATCTTCGTTGTCAACACATATCCATTCACCAACACCATATTTTTTGTTAAAATCAGGTTCGCTATTAGTTACTATTTTGAAATTACCTTGGTCATAAACTAAGGAAGACGATAGTGGTAAATTTGCACCAGTCATTGTAGACCAATCATTTTCAAATATAGTCAAACTATTATTTGTTTTCTGATGTTCTTTTTTGGTCGTATATACGGTTGTCGATTTAGTATATTTAGGCATTATAAATTTATTATTAAATAAATAGTTCAATTGAAATTATTGCTATTTATATTATATATAATAATATATGAAATGTTAAATATAAAATATTCTATAACACAGAAAAGGTAACAATCATTTGTTACCTTTTTTCACTTTTCTAATTTACTATATTATCCCATTCTTGGGTGTAATCAATATTATTACCCATTGGTTCTCTAACTTCAAATTTGGCAGCTCCTGTATAATTGTCTTTCAATGTATATAATTGCATTTGTCTGAATATTTCATTTTCAGAATTATAAGTTGTTATTAAACCATTATCAAGATTTCTTGTTTGTGTTCCTCCTATTAAAGTAGCAACACTTTCCATATCATTATCAACCATTTCAATTTCTATAGTAACTGGATTAAAACTAGTATTACATAAACATATTTGTTGGTCAGTACTTCCTATATTGGGTGCAGCATTTGGTTTTATACTTGGTGCTGTTGATGGAGATACTGTACAAAACACTAAATCACTTGAATCATTGAATCTATATTGAATTGATTTCATATTAGAATTTTGAACATTACCTACAATAGGTTCTACTAAATTATTACTTGTTATAATAGCAGTATTTTGTCTTCTTTCTCCTTGTGAATCAAAATATTCTACTCTAAAACCTTCTAACCCACCGTTAGCCATTATAAAATCATTTTCTGATATATCACTTCTTCTTAATACAATACCTTTGATATTTGGAAATGCTGATAATGTAGCATTCGCATCTACTATTCTAGTGTATATTTGTTTTGGTGCTATATATATTGTATATATCCCTCTTTGGTTGAAGACACTTAGACTTAGGTTTAAGTCATACATACCATTTAATATAGGTTGTATTCCTTTATTTGTTATATCAGCATCTTCTAATGTTGATTTTGTTAAAACGTCAATAGCGTTTAATCTTTTAAATGAAGAGTCTAATTCTGATGTTTCAGTTCTTGACGGTCTATAATTATAAAATATATCAACGTCAGTATCTATATTAATATTAGCTTGTCTTATTGTTCCGTATATTGCCATATTTTTATTATTGCTTTACTATAAATATAGTTTTATTGTTTTTTAACATTCAAATTACCATTTTGATAATTCATTAAATCATCTAATGTTTTACATTCTTGTAATTGTAGATGTTTTGATTGAGCATAATTAATACCTCTATCAATAAAAACATCATCTTCTACTATCGGATTCCACATTATACCTGTCAAATACTCATCTCTAATTACATTATTATAGTTATATATATTTTCATTTGATTTATTGTGAACATTAACTTTTAAATTAGAATTTTCACCTAAATAATTTATTATTTCAGGATTAACATTATCAATATTATTGATAGCTTCTATTTTAAACTCTACGTCTGATAATATATTGTTATATTTATAAAAATTTGATTGGTCAAAACTACTTTCTTCAAATTGATATGTATAATCATTTTCATCTATACCAGTGTTGTTTATTTTAAATCTGTGGTATTTATCAACACATTTTATACCTGAGTTTTCTTTGTCTATATTACATTTGTCAATAGTATAATGATATTCCACTACATCATGACCTGTTTCTACTGTTAAGTATTTAATATCTTCTATAACACTATAATATTCTCTGTATATAGGTTGTCCTATACTATTAACACCTATCTCATAATGAACTTGATTAAATTTAACACCTTTCTTATATTTACCTTCAACATCAAAAAAGTTTTTACTATTTTCATCTGTTCTATATGATTTTAATGTCACTAACTGACTATCTATTCTTGCATTTACAGTTTTATATATAGGTGTTTTATTTGGTCTAACAGTTCTTTTCCAATGTTCAAAATCAACACCATTCTCATCTATGGTATTGCCGTCATATCTAACATATCTAATTACCATCCCTGTATTCCTACTATCTTCTGTAGTATCAAAAAATGATAATTTTTCATTACCGTTATAATTACCTTTATATGTTGTAGAATTATTATCACCCTTAGCTAAAATATATGATTCACCCTCGAACATAACAATATTACCTATATTATACACTCTACCTGGTATCCATTCTTCAATAGCGTCTGTGTATATACCTAAATCATTATATTGTTCTGTTAATAAAATATTAAATTTTATATTAGGTATTTTAGTATCATTAAATTTATTATTTAATAAAACTTCTTTTTTCTCACAATTTCTTTGATTAAAATAATCAATAGTATATTTAATATATCTTTCAGAAAATATATATTTTTGTTGGTCTTGATTATTATTTAAATTAGTATTAATTACTTTTACATTTTCAAATAATAATTCACTTAATAATCGGATTTTATCATCTGAGTAAAAATACTCAATTAAGAAATCTTTAATAACACCTTTATCATTGTTAAACAACGTATTTAAGCTAACTTCTTTACCTGTAAATTCACTTTCTTTGTTTAAAACATAATTAATAAACAATACATTATCTTTTTCGTAATATGAAAAATACTTTTCTCGTAATGCTGTTTTATTATTTATAATAACTTTAACATCACGTTTTATATTCAATATATCGACTATATTAATTAATAGTTCATCACCACCATACAACATATAGTTTTCTGTTAATTCTATATAATTGTGTATGAAATTAATTGGAGGCACTTCTTCACATATCCTACAAGATTGTTCTGATAGTATTTGAAACGGTAATAAATCTTTATAAAATCTTTTTAAATCTTGGTAAGATAAATATTCTAATACAGAAACACCCATTAAGGTTTCATAACCACCTACCTCAAATGTTTTGAGATACACAGGATTTTTAATATCCATAACAGGTTTTAAGTATGTATTTTCAATTCCTAATGTGTTAGGTGTCCATTTGTCTTCTACACTATCAAAAGGTGTTAATTTGTTACCTTTATTAGCTAATGATAATACATCTGATAGTAATATTTTCTTTTTTATAATTTCCATCTATTTAACCTTTCCTTCATAAATATTTACTACTAATTTTTTGTCTTTTGTTACTATTGACATATCACTCGCAGTACCACCATAACTTTCATAGTCATTTTTACAATTACTGTCATTCCTTTCTTCGGAATAATTTAAATCTTGTGGTAATTCTGTATCACCACACCACGTGTTTGCAGGGAAATATATATATCTTCCGTTAATAACATCATAACTCAAATAAACCTTTAAATATACGAAATCTTCTGATTTTACTTCTCTTCCGTCAATTTTTATTATTTGCGAAAAGAATATATTATCCATTGAGATACCCTCTGCTGTTAAACTTGTGTTTTCACCTTGTTGATAATAACTACCGTCAAATCTATTGAAAAATAGGCTTCTTTTACCATTTAAAGCATTATTAAATTCAATTTTAATGTAACACATTACAGGATGTATTTCAGGTGCTTTATCCTTAGTTAAATATAAATAATATCCTTCAGAAGAATTATTCCCGTCTTTACTATCTCTTAATAATGGGTGTAAAATATTGAATTTTGTGTTGAAATAAGGTTTTAATGATTCTGTTCCTATTACACCTCTAAAATAATCGTCATCGACAACAAATTTTTCACCATTTTCAGTTTTAGCCTCCCAAGTTTCTTTTGTAGCTTTTATATAACTTGAATACATTGAAGATGTATTGGTAAATACTGTGTTTGTATATAATAAATTTTGTTTTGTTGGATTTTTCTCATCAAAATAACTCAATCTGAAAAAGGTTTTTTTCAATTTGTTCTTTTGGTATTTCACATCGTCATTAACAAAACCCAAATCTTTCCAATATGTCGGTACTTGTGGTACAGCATTATTTGAGTTTAGATATGTAGCATTACCACCCCAATAGGTTTTATCATCACTTAAGAAAAAGAAATTAAATTCTAATTCTCTTATTGTAGTGAAAATAATATTGTTATTTTTATCTCTTTTTATTTTACCATTACTATCATATTCAGGATATACAGGAGTGAATTGTACTCTTTCCATATCAACAATACCATTTATAGCTTTTTCTTTTTCAACTTCATAAAATTTAGTTTTAATTAAATCTTCTTGATTAGTTTTTATGTCGAAGTTGTTTGTTATTCCTATTTGTATTTTATGATTTGTATTCTCTATCCATAATTCTAATTCTTTTATATCTGCTATTCTATTAATAGTATTAATATTTTCAGGTTTAAAAGTTAAATCAGCTTCAATTTTTTTTATATTAATTAAATAAGTATCTGAACATTCGTCTATAACTTCATAATCTAATACATTATATATTTTTTCTTCCATTGGTGGGAAATACTCCCCTCCTGTCGGAGTGTTATATAAGTTATCAGGATTAGGTTGTAATGATGACGGATTGAATGAAAATAGTTCATCAACAGGATAAGTTGTGAAATCCTCCATACTATCGTCATCATAAACTAATGTTACATTTAATTTATCTTTTATATTATCTAATATTGGTTTTCTTTCTATACGAAAAACAAATCTACCCTCTTCATAATCCCAATAAGAATTACTGTAAGGTATATTCTCATTTATATAAAATGATGGTATTGTTAAATAATTATCTGAAACATTAATTACTTTTATAATTGAGTTTTCACTTAAAAATTGAGGTATTTTTATTGTACCTATATCAATTACATCTTGATATGTACTACAATGTTCTGGTTTGGCTTTTAATACACCATATTCAACCTTTAAATGTAATTCCATAGAATTAGGTATGGTTGCGGTAGGTAGGTCGTAAATGGTATTATTTTCGATATAACCTATAAGTGTCCATTCTGTTTTGTCGAAGTTTATGTCAACACCATCAGAATAATTCCATTTTACTGAGAATTTTGAATCATTTGATGAATAACCAATACCTATTACAATTTTCTTTCTTGTGTTAATTGTAGCACTATCACTTTCTCCAATATGAATAGTATCACCACTTTTTAATGAATGTTGTTTTGAAAAATGAAACTCAAATAAATCACCATTTACTTTAGCATTACTTATCTCATAAGTAACTTTCTGTGGTGGACGTTCCGAAGTTTTTAAAGTGTATTTTAACATTGTGTTGAAGCTGTATAAGTTACGTTATCTATTTCTATTATTTCACCACTCAAATCTGAAGGGAAACGTTTATATAATAAACCATTATCACCAAAAGGGTCTTGTCTTCTTAAAAAGAAGTTGATTGAATTATGTATATAAAAACTACCGTTAGTAAAAACATGTTCATTATTAATATTATTCATATCTTCATTATCACCATCGTTTAATAAGTTTCTCCACACATATCTACCATCACCTAAATCACTTGCATAATCAGGTATATCAAAACCATATTCACTAATTTTAAAATTAGAATTATCAGGGTTTGTTTTTATTATCTCACCTAATTCCTCATCATATAAAAATTTTAATTTATAACCATCTTCTTCTGTTGTATAAACTACATTTGTTTGGTCAAAAACGATATTATTATCTTTATATTTAATTCTTATTATATCACCATATTTCATACCGTGAGTAAATTCTAATATGAAATATATATATTTAGTTTTTTTATTATAACCATTTTGTTGTTCTTCTATACCATAGTCGGTAACATTGTATTGTCTATATGTTCTAAATTCAACATTTTCTGACCATAATTTAAGATTAATTGGATAATGTGGTTTATAATAATACCCCTCAGGTCTCGGACCTACAATAACTTTACCTCTATATATAAATGGTAATTCAGTATTCTCACCTTCATTACAAGAATCACCTTTTTTATTGCTGTATTCCCATTTACCATTAGGTTGAATTGGGGAAATATATTCACCACTATTTGATTTGGGTAAATACGGTTTTAAAAAATCACTATCTTTATCAACTTCATTTTCATAATCACTTTTTTCTTTTTTACTGTAATCAAAGTCGTCCGATAAAATTTCATGAAAAAACATAAATCTATCTGTTTTTTCAAAACTTTCTCTTTGTATTGTATTAAATCTATGATATACATCTTCTAATATCGTTTCAGTGAACGTTAATGGGTTGAACTCAATAATATCAGAATAGAAAAAATCTTTATTTATTTTTATATCTTCTTCTAAATGTTTTGGTGATTTAGTAAAAATCAAAGGATTACTAATATCGTCAGAATAACTTTCATCTGTTTCCTCATTAATAAACCCATCTAATTTTCTAGGACTTTCGCTATATAAATTTAATGATTTTATTTTAATTTGTTTTAAAACACTTTTATCATCATCTAAATCTTCTTCTATGATTTTATCATTTGTATTTGTTAAATTATGAATATAATTAATATGTCTATAATTTTCATTAAAAAAATCAGATTTCGCTAAAATAGTATCTTTTTCTGTCAATGATGTTAGTTTTATACCAGAAGAGTTTTTACCAAACACTTTTAAAGGTTCATTATTACTATCTTTGTATATCGTATTCTCATTGTTTTTAACAATAGTTACATAAAATTCAGATAATGGTCTCCCTAAATTATCTTTTAGATATTTTATATTAATATCATCTGTAAATGTTATTTGTGATATGTCATCACCATATACTGTTTTTGCAAATGCTAAATTATACAAACTATTTGCAAAATCATATTCTTTATTTATTACTAAATTTTCTTTTTCTTTAATATTATTATACGTTACTTCTTCTTCTTCGTATTTTAAATTAACTAATTTTTTAAATTTTCTAATGTAATATTTCGATTCAACTCCATTAGTTGTTTTTTTAAGATAACTAACAAAACCGTTTTCAACATTATCTTTTGTTAAATTTAATCCGTCAATTAACTCATTTTCTTCATTTAATAATGAAGAGTATGTTGAAACGTAAAATGTATTTTCTTCTTCTTCATCATCACCTAATTTATATACAGTAAATTCTTTATATTTTCGAGCAAGATTATTTAATTTATCATTAATTAATGTAAATCTATCACCTACTTTAAGATTATTTTTATAAGCTGTTCTTATCCTTAATAAATTGCTTTGGTTTTCTTCATCAATATCTATTGTTAATATTGGAATACCATTTTTAACTAAAACATTCTCAGTTTCATTTTCAAATGGATATGTTATAACATAATCCCAATTATTTAACGTTTTTAAATTCTCTTTGTCAAATAAACCATTGAACGAAAACCATTCTCTTGTAGGGAATACGTCTATCATACCACATGGTGAAGTTTCTTCAATAAAAGAAGAAATGTTTTCGTTTTTATCTGTTTTTAATTTAACAGGATTAATAAACCCAACCCAACCTTTATCATCTTGTTTTAATCCATTTTCAAATGCGTCTGCTATAGACCAAGTGCTACTCATATCATAAACATGATTATCGCCTACGGTACTATCCATTTCTTCCACATAACGGAATGTATCACTTCTAAATAAAAAATTATCAAATATGTTATAACCTTTTAAATATGTTATATCATTTTTTTCTTTACTTTTATTATAATATCCTATACTATATAGGTTTGCAATATATTCTTTTATTCTTACTTTATCATTAATAGGATGTAAACTTGGTATTATTGTTAATGGATTACCTAATACATTAGTATTGTAAGGATTTATTGTTAATACCAATCTATATTTAGTACAATTAGCTCTTTCTTCTTCAAATACTTGATGTTGGTCAACAATTTCATTAATATCCATATTAGATAACAACTTTGTGTTACCTTGTAACTCAATATTAATAATATTGTCCGTGTTTAACGCTTTTACGTATTTCTTTTTAGGTAATATTATTCTCATTTTTGATAAAATTTAGTTGTTAGACCAGAAGGGTCTGTTATATAAACAAGTAATTTAGAACCTAATTCAAGATTGATATTAGGTAAACTAACATTTACTTTATTTTTTTGAATATTATTATCGTCATCAATTGTATATGTAAAAGTAACATCATCTCTTATTTTTAATCCTTCTACAATTTTACCATCCTCAATTTTGTATGAATATATCACCCCTTTAAATGACATACCACCATTATTAAAAGTATCCATATAATATTGAGTATTAATAATAAAACTATTATCGCTAAATATAAAACTTTCAATATCATCTACTGACGGTATGTTAACCGCTTTTGAAAAATATCTATAACCATATTTGTTTATAAAAATTGAAAAATAATTATTAGTTATGTCTATATCAGTATACTCAAACTCATTCTCACTATCTTCTTTTTTCTTTGAAGATGTGAAATCAGTATTATCTTTTATTTTATTAGAACTATCAAAGTCTTCTGGTTTTACACATTTATCTGTAACATCATCATTATAATAAGTTATACCTATATCTTTCATAATGTCACTAATAGGAGACGTGTAATTACCATCATTCTCATCAATTATTTTACTATCTGTCTCATATAAATAACATGTGTCATTATCTGTTAGTACGTATTCACTGTTTATAACTTTAAATATCAATGTCGGTTTTAGATTGTCTTCTAAACTATACCCATCTTCTGTTATTGATACATTATTAGTTAACACCATTTCTAAGTCAGTTTTCATTGAAAAGTTTGTTGTTAATCTATTATCTTCAAAACCTTCTTCTAATGATTCTACCTCTAACTTGCAAATCACATCATTTGGAACTATATTAAAACCTTGTGTTAAAGTTGTTAAGTTAGGGTAGTTGTTATGGTCAATACTAATTTCCTCACTATTCAAATTACCATTTAATTCTTCTTCATTTTCTTCAACTGAACCTTCTTCATAAACCCCATCGTTTTGAAATGTTATGGTTTGTTGAATTTTTTTTATACCACCATTGTAACTTTGTTGGATATTAGTATTAAATTGGTAAGTAAATATATTTCTTGTAAGATTAGTTGTGTAATAGTAATAGAATTTAGATGTTCTATTAAACTCATTGACTAATGTCAACCTACAATCCAATGTGTGGTATAATATAGAGTTTTTTAGACTTAAATAAGTTTCGTTTTTCAAAGTTTCAAATACACCTAATGTTATATTATCTATATTTTTGAAATTATCTTCAATAATTTTTGTTAACCCTTTTGGTACACTATTACCATACCCATTATTATCAACTACTGCTATTCTATAGCCATAACCATTTTCTCCACAATTATTACCTCTATTTATGTTTTTAATAGTAAAAGAAATACCTTTTGGTGATGTGTTTATTTGATATATCGGTATACTATCTCCATCATGAATTAACGGTAAAGCTGATTCTTCATCTCCTGTATTTACACCTTCAAACGTAGTTATATTTGTTGAATAAGAACAATCGTCCTTAGTAGTCCAAATACTTTTACCGTCAGTGTAAAAAGCATTATCTTTGTAATAATAATATAAACCATCTTCTTCTACAAAATATAATTTATCAGTTAATGGATTACTTTCGTGTGATAACTCGTATAATGTATTTCTACTAATAGCGTTTTGGATTAAATTTTCACCATTCCCAACACCACTTATAAAACATACTCTTGTTGGTAAACCACCGTTAGAATTAATACTCATTTTTTGTTCATCATTTATATATACAAATGATTTTAAAACAGATATATTAAACGCTTTTATATCTTCGTTAGATATATCGTCTTTATATGTAATATAATTTGTGTGTTTCTTATTTAAATCTTTTATTATATTTTTAAACGCTTCATAATATGATTTAGCATTACCCATGTTTTCAAACTTAAATGTTTGGTTGGATATATTATTAATTAATAATTCTAAATCTTCTGTCCTTTCTATTATTATTTCATCTTGTACTATTGAAATACAATCATTGCTGTTTGTTTTAGAAACTGTAAAGGTATGAGTACCGTCTGTTAGATAAAAAGTGTATGTATATATATCGTTGTTAACAACCATACTATTACTAAGTTCACTCAAATCAATTTCGTATGAATCATTTGTACCATTTCTAACAATCTCTAATTTAAAATCATTTATATTACAATAATCTTTTTCAGATTTTTTAATATATAATTCTACTTTAGCCTTTTTACCATCATTGTTAGAACACTTCATTCTATTAACATCTTCATATTTTGAAGTATCACCTCTTAAACCATAACTTCTTAAACTAATACTAATGATTTCTTCTTCTTTTATAGTTATAGGACTTTTTACTGTTTGACCAAAACTATTTGTAATTGACATATAATATAAACCACCTTTTTCTATATTATGGTCTCCCATAGACATGGTAAACCCATTAACATTTGAATATTCCTTAACTTCTGAAATGATTTCATTATATTGGTCTGTTATAGCCACAGAATAGTTGTCTTTTTCTTTTAAAACTACACTTAATTCGATATTATTCATATTTGGACTACATGCACATTTATACATTTTACCTGTTATTGTAGTCTTAACATCAAATAATTTTTTACTTGTTTTTTTACAAGGAGAATAAAAATTCTTGTTAAATATATCTAATGCTGTTGAACCTGTTTTTAAACCAAAATAAAAATAATATGAATTAACATATTTTATAAATTTATTACCTTCACCTATGAAATTAACTTTTAATTCTGAATCTTTATCTATACCACATCTAAATTTTAAATAATCAGATGAAGTTTTTTCACGGTTGTATGCCCCTAAATAACCAACATCCGTTATTTTATCTTCAGCACTCTCAAAATAATTATCAACTCTTTTATTTGTTTCAGTTATATTATTATCATCATTTCCATGATGTTTTTTCATATCACCTGATAACTTCCCATCGAAATTATCAGGATATAAATATTTAAAATCATATTTTAAATTACCATCAACTACTTTTGTTTTTAAATTATTTGAATTTAATGTTGCAAACATTTGTCTTACTTCTGAATCTTCTAAACTATCTTTTGATATATAACCGTCAGCTAAAACTCTACTTACTTTACAACCACTAATTCTATCAAAAGTTTCATCAACAGACACCCCTATTTCACATAACCTTTCAGCATTAACACAAGACTTTAGTCTTGAATATATCTTATCACAATCTAAACCAACAAATAAACCACCATCGCCAAATTTAAAATCATCTACTTTTTTAGGGTGTATTTGACCGCCACCTCTAAAACTCCAATCCCATCCTGTTATCTCTACTTCACCGTTTTTTAAATCACCCATAGTTCGGTTTTCTTCTTCTTCTGACGATAGCTCTGATTCGTCTTCTTCATCAGAGGTTTCTACCATGTCAGGTATTTGTTTGAAAGATGTTGATTGCAAATATTTTTGTAATGGAGGAATACCATCTATATCACACTCATTCAAACCACCTAATAGTATTATACCTGTACTTAATAAAGTAATATCATTGTAACCTATATTATAATAAAAAATTTCGTCATCATTTTCATCAACATAATTTATTATTAAACCTTTAGTACAATTTTGAGAAGTACTTTCTTTAACACAATTACCATTTTCACATTCATCATTAGCACCTTCTATGGCTACCATATCACCTGTAGAACTATCAAATAGTATTGTTGGTGCACAGGAATTTACTATTTTAGTGTTACGATAAGAACTTTTTGAACCACAATACTTAGAAACATTCTTTGTTGTTTTTTTACCAAATAAACCTAAGAATTTTCTTCTTGTTTTCTTTTTGTTTTTAATGAAAAATTGAGGAGCATATAATACACCATTTAGCCAATCATCATAAAAATCAAAGTTTATTGCACCTGTGTCTTTAGCTAATTGATTTCTTAAGCATTTCAACATTACTCTTCTTACTACTTTATCTTTAGCATCGTCTACTTTACCTAACCCTTCATCTTTTAAATGATTATTGGTATCACCTAATAAACCATCACCTGAAATACCACCCAATATATTTTTACAACCAGGAGCAAATACTTTATCCGAATCTTCGCAGTATGAAGTGATGTATAAACACGTTATACCTGATACGTCAATTTCTTCTAACCCTTTAGGTTTAAGCCAACGGAATGGATAAAAATTAAGAATTATTAATATTGTTCTTATAATTATATTGAGAATGTTAGTTACTAATCTAACTACGTGTAATAATAAGTTATATACAGGCATTAAAGCAAAAAATACTTTTGTAACTATACAAGTTACTATGTACATAATTGGTCTTCTGGAATATAATGAATTAAATGGTAATGGATTATTATTCCCATAATCATTAATTGATTTTATACCTGTAAATCTTCTTTCTGTTGGTTTTTTACCTACTTGAAATCTTGGAATATAGTTTTTAACACTATATACTTTATTCATAAACATATCAACAAATGATTCATCTCTTGTGTTTTCTCCAAATTCATAATCCTCACTAACATCAGGGTTATTTGGCACTAAATAATATGCAGACATTTTACTTTTCGTCTTTTTCTTTTTGTAAACGAAAGTTTCTTTGTCATCATCAAAACCTATTCTAAATCTCGCTTTTGTTCTTGTTGGTATTCCTTTGGTCAGGTCGTCTGTTTGAACCATATTACCAAATTCATCAGTAACCATATAATCTAGATTCATTGGTATTTGATAACACCACACACCATCACCATTAATTAATGCGTTACCTTTTATTTGAACATTCTCTACTGTATCATCAATTGTTTTTCTTATCATTTCAATAGTACCTTCACCTGTAACAAGTGTGTCCATTTTACCTAATTCTTTATATGATTTACAGTTTTTCATAATCATACCTTTACCTGAATCAGTAATGATAGAACCCATAAAAACACAAGTTGGTTCAAACTTGTATTGTAACTTAACATCTTGTCTTGATATAGCAATTTCACTGTTTTCTGTATCACCCCAAAAAGGATAAACATAAACAGAAGCATCTTCTGTTTTAAGTTGTGCTAAATCGTTAAGATTGTTGCCACTGTTAAACATGCTTGGACTTTCAAACAATTCAACATTATATCCTTTGTAGGACATATCTCGTGGTGTTTGCGATAGAACAGGACCGATATCCGATAAATCAACATCAACATGAACTATTTGATTACCAACAGGCACACCAAATAACATATAATCACCACTTTCATTAGTTGTTGTGGTGAATTTATAGAACTTATCAAAAACCTCTAAAACAGATTCGTTGTTAAGCATAAAAGTTTTATCAGGGAATGTTCCTACATATTGATGACAACCATCAGTATAATCATAATTACCTCTATCTCTTGGCAAAAGATTATATCTTCTACCTTTATCATCTTCTGCCGATATTGATTGGTAAGGATATATATTATTTTTTATATTGTCGCTTATTGTTTCATCATCTGACGGTATGAATACAGACACCTTTGCATTTGGAAA
>Ga0265293_10004120_pt1 | contig 26047 bp, 25 predicted proteins | sample Munlanlewell138R_FD_192505 | JGI IMG/M metagenome (GOLD analysis project Ga0265293, IMG submission 192505) | Leachate microbial communities from a municipal landfill in Southern Ontario, Canada - Leachate well 138R | ecosystem: Engineered > Solid waste > Landfill > Unclassified | place: Canada...
AAAAGTAAGGAGAATATGTATGCTCGTCTAATAGAAGAAAATGAAAAGCTATTCAAGGCCAAACTCAATACAAAAAATCCTTATGCCAAGCTGGCTCGAGAGAGCCTTACCCACTATTTAGAACATGGGAAGCCTATGAAAATCCCATCCTACGTAACCGATGAAATGAAGAGCAACAAAAGGGGTGTATTTGTGACCCTTAAGAAGGAAGGGCAATTGCGGGGATGCATTGGAACTGTATTTCCGACAACTGCCAGCATCGCTGAAGAAATTATTCGAAATGCGATTCAAGCAGGTGAGCATGATCCACGATTTGATCCTGTTAGCCAAGAAGAGCTTCCAAGTATAGATTTTTCTGTGGATGTGATTACAAATCCTGAAAAGGCTTCAAAAGATGAATTGGATCCTAAGAAATATGGCGTTATCGTAAGAAGTGGTTTAAAATCGGGGCTATTACTACCGGATTTAGAGGGTGTTGATACCGTAGAAAGGCAGCTGGATATTGCACTTCAAAAGGGAAATATATCGCCTTATGCAGATTATAAAATAGAAAAATTTGAAGTGATACGCCATAAAGAAATAGATTCAGAATGAGGGTGATGGAATGATAGTGGAAGCATTGTTTTATGAAGAATTTAGGGATAAACTGCGATGCCTTTTATGTCCTCATCACTGCGTCCTAGGTAAAAACCAATATGGGCTTTGTTCTGTCAGGGCCAATAAAAACGGTAGCCTGAAAACAATTAATTACGGTGAGATTACGTCGATTGCAATGGATCCTATTGAAAAAAAACCCCTTTATCACTTTAAGCCTACAAAAAACATCTTATCTGCAGGTAGTTTTGGATGCAATTTTACATGTGATTTTTGCCAAAATTATTCTATTGCCCAGGGACAGCCGGAAAGCAATTATCTTTCTCCTGAAGAGCTCATCAAAATAGCTTTAAGATTCGATGATAATATAGGTATTGCTTTTACCTATAATGAACCTTCAATTTGGTATGAATACGTTCTTGACACTTCAAAAAAATTAAAAGAAACATATCCTCATCTTAGCATTGTTCTTGTCACCAATGGCTATATAGAGACAGAGCCCCTAAAAAAACTCTTACCTTTCGTTGATGCAATGAACATTGATTTAAAGGCTTTTCAAGAGGATTTCTATAAGAAAGTTTGTGGAGGGCATCTGGAATTCGTAAAAAGAACCATTGAGGAGGCTTTTGAAAGATGTCATGTGGAAATTACCACTTTGCTTGTCAATGGGCTCAACGACTCGGAGGAAGAGATAGCAAAAGTGGCATCCTATTTGGGAGAGCTGGATAAAAACATTCCATTGCATTTATCCAGGTATTTTCCAACATACAAAATGAATCGACCGGCTACAGATATTGAAGTGATGCTTGCAGATAAGAAAATTGCCGAAAAGTATTTAAATTATGTGTATGTAGGCAATGTCGATATGAATCATTCGACTTACTGTCCACAGTGTAAGAAAATTTTAATAGAGCGGACTGGCTTTTCATCCAAGATGATGATTCATGATAATGTTTGTCCGGATTGTGGATATGGTATAAAGATAGTTTTGTAGTCTTAATAGTCACCCATGATATTTATTACCTCGGGTAGTTCAAATATGATATGATTAAAATATATTAAAATAGAATCGGTTTTCGGTTTAAGGAGGGGAAAAATGAAATTATTATCTTCTACTCATATTTCGAATATGGAGCTTAAGAATCGCATTGTGATGCTTCCCATGCAATTAGGTTATTGTAAAGGAGGCTATGTTTCTGATCAGATAGTAGAATTTTACAGGGAAAGAGCAAAGGGTGGAGCAGCCCTTATTATCGTGGGGAATTGTCCTATTGACGGACATGGTTATATGGACAGTCTTTCTTTAAGTAAAGATGCATATATCCCGGGGCATCAAAAACTTACCCAAGCTGTAAAGGAATCCGGAAGTAAAATTGCTGCCCAATTATTTCACCCCGGCAGGTACTCTTCCTCTGCGGTAACAGGACTTCAATCCTTAGCCCCTTCGTCCTTGGCTTCAGGATTGACAAGGGAAGAGCCTAAGGAGCTAAGCGTTGGCGATATAAAACAAGTCATTGACCGATTCGGTCAAGCAGCTGTAAGAGTGAAAAAAGCCGGCTATGATGCTGTTGAAATCATTGGAAGTGCAGGTTATCTCATCAGTGAGTTTTTATCTCCTTTAACCAATAAAAGGACAGATGAATACGGTGGATCCTTTGCCAATCGCATGCGATTTTGTTTAGAAGTATTCCATGAGGTTCGAGAAAAGGTTGGAAGTATGCCTATAATCTTCAGGATTTCAGGCAATGATTTTATGGTCAATGGTATACCCAATGAAGAAGTAATCGACCTCGTCAAAGAATTAGGGAAATTAGGCGTGGATGCTTTCAACGTTACCGGGGGATGGCATGAATCTCCAGTACCACAGATAACGATGGATGTCCCTAATGGAGCCTATGTTTATTTAGCACAAAGTATCAGAAAAGCAACCAATCTTCCGGTTATCGCCTGTAACAGAATCAATAATCCATTTGATGGGGAAGAGATTTTACAAAATGGCGGTGTGGACATGATTGGCATGGCGAGAGGACTTTTGGCCGATCCTTATCTACCTGTTAAAACGGCGCAAAACAGAATGGACGAAATAAGAAGGTGTATTGGCTGTAACCAAGGATGCCTTGATAATGTTTTTAGGAACAGGGAAACCGAATGCTTAGTCAATGCTCGAGCAGGTAAAGAATTAGAATACTCTTTAGAAAATACAGAGAAAATCAAAAAGGTATTGGTTATCGGTGGAGGCGTATCCGGGATGGAAGCAGCCATTGTAGCAGCCCAAAGAGGTCATGAGGTCACTCTTTGGGAAAAAAGCGATGAATTAGGCGGTCAAGCCCTTTTAGCCGGTGCAACCCCGGGAAGACAGGATTTTTTGAATTTAGTTGAAGATTCGGAATGCAACCTTTATGCTGCCGGAGTTCACGTAGAATTCAACATGGAAGCTACTGTAGAAAAGATATTATCTTTTAAACCCGATGCGGTGATTGTAGCTACTGGTGCGGAGCCAATTATTCCATCGATTCCGGGTATAGAGAAACCTCATGTTACAGCAGCATGGAATATTTTAAATAAAAAATATATTCCGGGTCAAAAGATTGTTGTCATAGGAGGAGGAGCTGTAGGCTTAGAAACAGCATCTTATTTGGCTGCTATGGGTACAATCGATGCTGAAACAGTCAAATTCCTCTTATTAAATAAAGCCGAAACACCGGAAAGAATTGTAGAACTGGCAACAAAAGGTACAAAAGATGTAGTTGTTATTGAAATGGAAAAATCCATAGGACGTGATATAGGTCCTTCTACAAAGTGGATTTTGCTTGATAAGATAAAAAAAGCCCACGTAGATGTGAGGACATTGACGACTGTCAAGAGTATTGAGGATGATGGTGTCATCATTGAAAGCAAGGATGGCAAGGTAGAGAAGATAGGGTGTGACACGGTAGCCGTAGCCATCGGCGCAAAATCTGAAAACCAGTTATTTAAAGACTTAGAACAGAAAATTCCTGAAGTGTATCTTATAGGTGATGCGAGCAAACCAAGAAAAGCTATAGATGGAATCAAGGACGGCTTTGTTTTAGGCCATCAAATCTAAACATGTTTTTCGTTATATAATATTTGATCTAAAAGGGTGGAATGGTTGATAGCATGAAATTTTTCGATGGCATCAAACAAGTCACCCTTTTTTGAAAGCCGTTCCGCTGCATTCATCAATGTGAAGCTGCTAGGACTTAAACCGACTTCGAGTTCATTCCATTCTATAGGCATGGATAGATTTGCATGAGGAACTGCTCTTGGAGAATAAACCGATATGATGTTTTTACCTCGCCACATTTGAAGATAATCAAAATAAAGTAAGGAACCCCTTTTTTTTATTTGGCGTTCAATGGTCATTTTTTCTGGGTACTTTTGAACAAAGTATTTCCCGAAGAAGGTATTTATTTTTCGAGCTTGTTCAAATGTATATTTTTTAGTGGGAATGAAAATTTGAAGTCCTGTTGCTCCGCTTGTCTTAGGGTAAGCTTTTATACCTAAATTTTGCAATTCTTGATGGATAAGAAGGGCACATTGTCGGACATCATCAAAGGACTGACCCTCCGATGGGTCTAAATCAAAGACTAAAGAGGTCAATTCATTTTCATTGCCACGGTTAAAGGTAGTATGAAATTCAAGTGCCGCTAAATTTCCAAGCCATAAGAGTGTAGGCAAGCTGTTTAAGTTGATAAAAGTATCGCCATCGATTTTCAAGGTATCAACAAAGTCGGGTGCCTTCTTGGGTAAATGTTTTTGATAAAATGAAGGTTTGCCGATGCCATTGGGATAGCGTATAGAGGTCAATACCCTATCCTTGGTATGGGATAATAAGTAAGGTGCAATTTGGATCAAGTATTGAAGATAATCAATTTTTCTTATTTGAACCTCTGGCCATAATAGCTTTTCTGGGTTGGTGATTTTAATTTTTTGTCCCTCAACAATTAATTCATTCATATACAATTTCCCTTCCACTGGCTTTTAATACCGGATCATGGCTAAACCCAATGAATACAGGATGGCGCAAGGTCCCTTTGTCAGTCCATTCTGAAAAGAGAACCCAGCAGGTTAAAAGGGGCTCAAGGTCAATCCTGTCATTATGAATTTCCTTGGCAATTGCCTGATTACTGAGTACGGACTCATTGAGTATTTTTAGATCCTTCTGGGTTAATCCGGAAGAAACATGACCAATGTGTACGAGGGTTTTATCTTCATAAATACCTAAAGAGAGAGAAGCAAGAATATTATTTTTGAGTTTGATTCCCATGATAACACAAAGAATTTTCTTCTTTATTTTTATTTTAAACCAATCGGTGTGAACTTTACCCGGAATATAGGGACTGCTTGCCCTTTTAGAGACAATACCTTCCATACCTTTTTCTTTAATAAGCTCAAGAAGACTGCTTCCATCTAAAAAATTATCCGTGATAACGGCAGTAGCTGAAGGCTGAAAGCAATTTCGTAAAATTTTTTGCCTTTCTGTCAGGGTTTTATTTCTTAGGTTTTCATTATTCAATTCAAGTAGGTCAAATAAAATATATTTGACAGGATAATCGTGAAGCAATCCTTGTACATGCAATGGATTTTTAGTACGGTTTCTTTTTAAAGAGCGATAAAAAGAGGGTATTCCCTCATCATTAAATACGACTAATTCTCCATCCAAAATAGCTTGGGAAGCCTTTAATTGTTCAGGCAGTTGAAATAATTCTGGATAAGAATCTGTACAATTCAACCCCTTTTTCGTATAGATGGCTATATTGTTATTGCGTATTTGGGATAATCCTCTTATGCCATCCCATTTTATCTGGTGGATAAAATCTTTATCGAGGATAATATCTTGTCGGATAAGAGGCTCCATGCACTGGATCATTTAACTGCCTGTTTTTCTTTTAGGCTTTGCTGTGATTTTATCCTTTGCTGTAGTTTTAGCCTTATTTGCTTCTTTTGGTTTTGATTTTTCTGTTTCCTTTAAGCTGGCTTGCAAAGCCTCCATGAGATCAATGACATTGCTTGTTTGAGGAGCTTCTGAAGCTGTAACAGTTTGCTTTCCTTTAATTTTGTTTTCAATCACATTGCGCAATGCCTCCCTATAATTATCTTTATATTTTCCAGGGTCGAATTTGGCAGTCAGATTATCGATAACCATGGAGGCTATCTCCATCTCCTTTTTATCTGTTGTTGTATCCTCGGGCAAAGCCGGAACTTCCGAAACTGGGCGTACCTCATCCGGGTAAAATAGTGTTTCTAAGATCACAACATTGTTAAAGACTCGAAGAGCGGCTAATATTTGCTTATTGCGCATAGTCAGTTGTGAAATAGCGATACGATTCGATTGCTTCATGGCCTCCCGGAGGAGATTATAGGCCTTTGCATTTGCTGAAGACTCGGGTTGTGGTGCAATATAATAAGTTTTATCAAAATAGATGGGATCAATTTCATCCAAGTTAACAAAGTCTAATATTTCGATAGTATGTGCCTTGACATCCTCTTTGGCTGCCTCAATATCTTCTTCCAAGATAATGACAAATTTACCCGGCTCATATTCAAAGCCCTTAACAAGATCCTCCTGTTTTACTTCTTCATTGCAATGAGGGCATTTCTTTTCATACTTTATAGGTGAGTGACATTTTTTATGAAGTGTTCGAAAGCGTATGTCCTTTTCCTCAGTTGCCGCAAACATTTTTATAGGTATATTGACAAGACCAAAGCTAATGGATCCTTTAAAAACTGTATGCATCATCATTCCTCCATTCATTTATCTGCTTATTTTATTTTCTCCCAAACAAGTTGTAGTATTCTAAATTGTAATGAGTTTACTACTTTAAAAAATATTTATTTTTTTATTACCTCACTTTTTAACATATCCTTTACGGAACCTATAGTGTAAGACCCAAATAGGATGTTCTATATACCCCAATAGAATATCCAATGCCCTAAATGGAAATACCCTAGTATTAAGTACGTATTAAAAATACGAACTTAGCAACACAGATATCACCCTAGGACCCTAGACCCGTCTTAGGGTGATATTCTACTATTCAAAAACTTTTTTATTACTTTTTTATTACTTTTTGTTATGTAAAATAGAATGACGTATAATGAATGTAGTAAAAAAGGAGGTAATTATGGAGCAGTATAGCGAATTGACTGAGCTTGTACTAAAAGCAAAAAATAATGAAGATGAATTGAACCTGTTAATACATAAATATAAGCCATTTATTGCCTCAGAATTGTCCAAAATAGAGAATAAATCAATTGATAGCTCCAGTGATGAGCTTATGACAACAGGAATGTTGGCCTTTGCCGAAGCTGTCCAAGGTTATAACCGAGAAAAGGGAGCATTTATAAACTTAGCAAGGATTATCATCAGGCAGAGGGTCATTGATTATTATCGAAAAGAAAAGGCAAACCCTGTTTATGGTGCAATTGATGAAAATCATATGGAAGTGAATGAAAAATCTGTCGAGAAATACTATGAGCAAATGGATAAGGATAAAAGGGTTGAGGTTATTCATGAATACAAGAAAGAATTATCTTATTGGAATGTGGATTTTATAGAACTAGCGAAGTCTTCACCTAAAAGCAAGAAATTAAAGGACCTCTACAAAGAGATGAGTCGATACATATATGAGCATTGTGAGCTGTTGGTGGAAGTGAAAAAGAATAAAAGATTACCCATACAAAAATTGTCTGATGTTTATGGGGTCAATCGGAAGAAAATTGAAAGAGGAAGAAGCTTTATCATAGCATGTATGATATTGATGGATCCGAGATTCATATATTTAAGCGACTATATAGAATGATGGAGGTGATAAGAGTGAAGGGAATTATTTTAGAAATAATAGGAAACCATGCCGTTGTATTAACAAAGGCAGGTGATTATAAAAAGGTTCGATTAAAAAATTCAATGAATTATGAATGCGGTGATGAAATTGAAATGAACAAATCCATCTTTAATTGGGAACTACCTAAATTACAATGGAAACAATATAGAGTACGATTTTCTATCATGGCCATCTTATTCATCATTATGATATTTCCGAGCATAAACTATTATCAGACCAACCAAGTCGCAGGTCATGTCAACATTGATATTAATCCTAGCGTAGAATTAACCTATAATAAGCAAATGAAGGTGATTGGAGCACATTCATTAAATGATGATGGGGAAGCCTTGCTTTCCAAAAAAGAAGTCTTAAAAATGAATGTTCATGATGCTATCAACAGTCTTATTGTAGTTGCAATAGAGGAAGGGTATATTGCTTCTGAAAAAGATAATGGAATAATCATTTCGATTACAGATATAAAAGGTGAATTGTACAAGGAAGAATTATCAAAACAAATTGCTGAGTCTACAAAAGATGTTCAATCTATCAAAGTTGAATATGTGGATAGTGATGTTGAAACCTTTGAAAAAGCTCAAAAATTGAAAAAATCTCCCGGCGAAGTTATCATAGAGGAAAAGATAGGGTTAAGTCATCAAGAAGTTGAAAATGAAAAAATGACGACTTACGAACTCGTATCTCGTTATAATGAATATAAGGATGCTCTTACAGAAGAAAATAGTAGAAGTGATAAGGGGATAGTCAGCAAAGAAGAAAGAATGACTCATCAACAAGAAAAGAAAGGGTTATTAGATGCTATAAAAGGCATAAGAGAAGAACTTAAAGATCGAGAAAAGGAGGAAAAGGAGTTAAGAAATAAGCTTAAAGATGAGGAAGAAGAGTTAAAGGGTAGATCAAAGGAAGAAAAAAACAGGGAAAAATTTAGAGAAAAAGAATTAAAAGAAAGACTTAAAATAGAAAAGGAATTAAGGGATAAGCTTAAGGATGAGGGAAAAGAGTTAAAGGATAGGCTAAAGGAAGAAAAAAATAGGGAAAAGCTTAGAGAAAAAGAATTAAAAGAAAGACTTAAAAAAGAAGAAAAGGAATTAAGGGATAAGCTTAAGGAAAAAGAGAAAGAGTTAAAAGATAAATTTAAAAAGGCTAAATAGACGTTTAAAGGAAAATTATTCTTATTGAATATAGCTTTTTTAACAAGTCAGGGGTATAATAAATACAATACTATACTCATTTGAGATGATAACATAGTTGCGAAGGTTAGAAACAACCTAATTTTGAGGAGGGGAAATATGCAAAAAAATCAATTTATGTTTATTGTTGGACTTTTGGTTTGTGCTATTGTTGCCATATTTGCTTTGATAAATAGCCAAACTGTTGCTATTAATCTATTTTTCTATAAATTTGAGGGAGTTTCCCAAGCAGTAGTCATATTTGTTTCTGCCGCCCTCGGAGCACTTATTGTTACCCTATTAGGCCTAGTCAAACATATCATTTTAAAAAATGAAGTTCGAAGATACAAAAAAGAAACAAAGGATTTAATCGCGCAAGTTGATGCATTAACAGCGAGAACTCAAGATTTAACAGAAAAATTACAAGTTGCAGAAGCTAAAAACGAAGTTCCAATCGATGTTGTTCAACCCAATGATAATTAATTTTAAGGAACTAATGCTGCTAAAAATGGTTAATCTTATGACAAGAGAAACCATTTTTTTATATTTAAAAGATTTCTTGAGATTTGGGTAAAATAACATGGGAGAGGAAGTGAACTATATGGCAAAAGCTGGTATGAAAAGACCTTATCCAAAAATAAATAAAAATGATCAAAAACCTGTTCCCGAAATACAAGGTAAAGCTAAATACGGTCACGAAAAGGCCAAGCCAATGTAAGGAGGAAGAAGATGACAAAAGACAGTCAACCTGATAATAAAAAAGCTAGAATGGAAAAATGTAATGGACAAACACCTATTACAAGAGAGAATCAAAACCATAATCCTAATAATAAAAAACATTCAGTAAAACGAGGCGATGTTTAACTTCCAGTCTAAAATTGGATTTGTGTGATACAAATCCAATTTTCTATTTTAGAATAGCTTCGTTTAAAATTGTAATAGAAGAAGCATCAAAATCAATAAGACCTTCTTTTTTCATTTTTTGAAGCTCTCTGGACAGGGATGTTCTCTGGACGCCTATTTTTTCAGCCAAGGCTTTTTTTGTAATATGCAATTTTATGCGAAGTGTTTCTTGCTTTGCATTTTCATATTTAAGAAAATTAATCAGGCCTTCACGTATAGTGCGATTGACATAATATTTGATTTTATCACTTAACACGAGAGTGTTATCGGAAATAAATTGGAGATAGCTCAATAAAAAGGATTTGTTGTTACAACACAAATCGATGAGTAGCTCTTTATTAATTTCTAATAGCATAGAGGGTTTCTGTGTTGTAACTGTCATGGGGTAATAAGGAAAGTTAGAAAATATGAGATTGCCTCCTAATATATTGCCTTGGTAAGATTCTTTAATAATCAGTAAATCACCGGATTCTTCAATCCGTTCAATGACAATTTTCCCGGATAAAATGATTTCCAGCTTGGTGCAGTGATCACCTTCCAAATGAATAACAGAATTCTTTTTATAGGTAACAATTTTAAATTTTTTCAATTGGATGTAATCACTTATCTGCTCTTTTGAAAGGCCTTTTAAAAGAGTAGATGCTTCCATTAATTGCATATAATCCATGATTTCTATGCCTCCTAGGAGTTACTTATGTAACGCCTTTTTTTATATTATACATTTATAATGATTGCATATCAAATATAAAAGGAGGACATCTATGGATGTATTTACGCGTGCATTTTACATTATTACCATTGTTCTAACTCTTATTACTCTTTTTAGAGACAAGAAAAAAACTTTTGAGGCTATGAAAAAGTCAAAGAGAATGATGGGCAGCATGATGGGAGAGATCGTTGGGATTATTTTTTCAATTGGATTGCTTTTAACCTTTATTCCACCTCAAATGATAAAAACGGCCCTCGGGTCGACCAATACCTTGCTATCAACAATTGTAGGTGCTCTTGCTGGAAGCATAACACTTATACCGGCTTTTGTAGCCTTTCCTTTAGTGGGATCTTTTGTAGATGCCGGTGCTAGTATTGTACCTGCTGTTGCCTTTTTAACAACACTTACCATGGTTGGTGTTGTTACGATTCCTTTAGAGAAAAAAGAATTTGGTCTTAAATTTACGGTAGCACGAAACATATTAAGTTTTGTTGCCGCTATGATAATTGCAGTTACAATGGGGGTGTTGCTATGATTCAAATGATTAAAAAAAATAAGTTGCCTTTTCTTGTAATCCTTTTATATGCTGTGCTATTTGTTGTAGCCCCTGAAAAAGGAAGTCAATCAGCCTCAAATAGTCTTTATTATCTTAAGGAAATGATAATGATCATGCCGGTTGTTTTTCTGTTGACTGTGGTGATTGAAGCCTGGATACCGAAAGAAGTCATCATGAAACGTTTTGGAGATAAATCAGGATTTTTGGGAAGTATATTTTCTCTCATTTTAGGGAGTGTTTCTGCAGGTCCTATTTATGCTGCTTTCCCTATTTGCAAAATGCTATTATCAAAGGGAGCCAGTATTAAGAATGTTGTTATCATCATCAGTGCATGGGCAGTTATTAAAGTTCCTATGTTAATAAGCGAGGCAAAGTTTCTAAGTCCGGAGTTTATGGTGACTAGATGGGTATTAACTGTTATTGCCATTTTCATTATGGCAAATATCATGAATATCTTTGTTAAAAGGGAAGATGTGATGAGTGTTGACAATGCAAAAGAGAAAAACCAATTGTTTATTAAAGAGGAGTATTGCATCGGGTGCGGTATATGTGCAAAAATCTTACCGAATTATTATGAAATAAGGGACAAAAAGGCTATTATTAAAGGAGAAATGAATCTTGAAGAGAGTGATTTAATTTTAAAATCAGTTGAAGATTGTCCAACAAAGGCAATCGTTTATAACTTTGAAGTCGGAGAGTCGGACGTCCTTAAAAATTAAAATTTATCAGCTATAGATGCTCCTCTTGTAGAAGACAGTTAAACACTGTTGAATCAAGAGGAGTATTTATTTGAGGGAAAGCCAATATTTCAGTAGAGTGGAAATTAGAATATTCAACGGCAGGGGAATAACAGGATTTCAAAAAGAGTATATAATAGGAGATGCTTTTTTAGGTAATATATGATAAAATGCATAAAATATCGAATAGAATTGAGGATGAATAGATTGATTGGGAATAGAAGAAAAGGTCTTATAAGAATGATTATTCTTATAGCCATTCTAGTTGTTATTATTGGAATATGGATTGTTAAGAACCATCAAAGGGATAATTATAATCAAGAGGCGATCACAGAAAATCCGGATTTTGCACTTGAGTCGGCTAGTCTTAATTTAGATAAGCTAAAGTCTTATGGTTTGCCTATTATCATCGATTTTGGAGCAGATAGCTGCCCTCCTTGTAAGGAAATGGAACCGATTTTAAGAGAACTCCATGCAGAATATCAAGGAAAAGTGATAATCAAATATTATGATGTATGGAAGGATCCAAGCTTAGCAGAGGGTTTCCCAGTACAAGTCGTTCCCACTCAATTTTTCTTTGATCAGGATGGTAAGCCTTATAATCCATTGGATACGGAAACCATGTTAATATACACCTTAAAAACTACAAATGAGCATGTTTATACCGCCCATGAAGGTTATATGTCAAAGGAAATGTTCCTTGAGATTTTTAAAGAAATGGGGGTTTCGGTAATTGATTGATTCCTGGGTTGAATCCTTAGCTCTTCTTATAAAGAATAGCATTTGGCTAGCCCCTTTCATTGCTTTTTTGGCGGGTTTATTGACCTCCTTTACGCCATGTTCTTTATCCAGTATACCTCTCGTCATTGGTTATGTTGGTGGAACAGGAGCTAATAATACTAAGAAAGCTTTTAAGCTTTCCCTATCCTTTTCCTTAGGTATGGCCGTTACCTTTACTGTGCTGGGAACGATTGCATCTATAGTGGGGAAACTTATGGGTATCAATAATTCCTGGTGGTACCTTGTTTTAGGTGTTTTAATGATACTCATGTCTTTACAGGTTTTAGAGATTTTCAGTTTCATTCCTTCCACCTATCTTATTTCAAAGAATACGAAGAAGGGTTATCTGGGAGCTTTTATAGCGGGTATTTTAGGAGGTGTTTTTTCTTCGCCTTGTGCTACACCGGTGCTTGTTGTATTACTTGGGATTGTTGCGCGGGGTGGCGATATTTTACGAGGAATTATGCTTTTATTATTCTATGCTATAGGCCACAGTGTGCTAGTGATTATGGTAGGAACATCCATTGGCTTTGTAAAGAAGTTGATTGACGATGAGAGATACGGGGCGTGGAGTCAATGGTTAAAGGCCATTACAGGTATAGCTTTGTTGCTCATCGGGTTTTATATGTTCTACCTAGGTTTTTAACTGCAATTTAAGGGAGATTCTGCATTGATATTATTTCAAACTCAAGATTTGGCATTTAATAACTTAATATATTACCCGGATATGGAGATACCTAAAAAGTGTGTTACCTTTATTGCAGGAGAAAGTGGCAGTGGAAAGAGCACTTTGCTAAGGCTATTGAATGGAACCTTAACACAAAGCCATGGCGACATATTTTACGAGGGTAAGAATATATTGGATATCCATTCCATTCATTTGAGAAGAGAAGTCTTGCTGATAGGGCAATCCGTCTTTTTATTTGATAAAACCATTCGGGAAAATTTTAAAATGTTTTATGATTATAGAGAAGAGCAAGTGCCTGATGATGAGGTCCAACACCATTTTTTACACTTGTGTCGTATAGCCTTTGACTTGGACAAGTCCTGTACAACCATGTCTGGAGGAGAGCGGCAGCGTGTTTACTTGGCTATCTATTTATCCTTTCAGCCACCGGTTATTCTTTTTGACGAACCCACTGCAGCACTAGACACAGAAAATAGTCATTCCGTTATGAGAAATATTATTGAATTTTCCAAGGAAAAGGGGATAACACTTATCGTTGTCAGCCATGACAATTCATTGGCTGAAACTTTCGCAGAGAAAACAATCTTCCTCAAAAAGGGGTGGTGAGAATGCAACAAGTTGTACAATTAAATCTTTTTAATTTTAGTTTAATCTATTTGTTACTCATTATTGTGCTGGTCGTCATGAAAAAGTCGAAGATAGAACAGAGCAAATTATTGATTGTAGCCAGTTTTAGAATGACCGTTCAATTAATTTTAGCGGGACTCTTATTAACCTATATCTTTAAGAATCCACATCCTGCTTTTACTGTAGCCTATATAGGCATCATGATACTTTTTTCTATAAGGCGCGTACTATCCAAAAATAGAGGCTTAAATAGAAAATTTAAAATGGCTGTATCCATTTCTTTAACTGTATCAGGTCTTTTTACTTTAATATTTTTTGTCGTCGTTGTCATTCGAATGGATATTTTCAACCCCCAATATATGATTCCACTGGGTGGAATGATCATAGGCAATGCTATGACAGGTGTCACATTAGGCTTAAAGGCCTTTACAGAAAACGTGGAGAGCCAAAAATTAAAAATAGATTCTCTCCTAAATCTTGGAGTATCCCCGAAAAAAATCTTGTTGCCCTATGCCAATAATGCATTGGAAACAGCTTTATTGCCCACAATAAATGGAATGCTGGGAATGGGTATTGTTTCGTTGCCTGGAATGATGACCGGACAAATATTGTCGGGGACACTTCCTACAACAGCCATTACCTATCAAATCTCCATTATGATTGCTATTTGTACATCGGTTTGCTTAACTGTATTTTGTTCTTTACACTTTGGTTATAAAACACTTTATAATAAAAGAAATCAAATTATTTTATAGGAGTTCACCAAAATGATCAGGAGATTCATGGAAAAGGATTTAGATGAAGTCATGGCTATTTGGCTTTCAACTACGATCAAGGCTCACCATTTTATCGATGAGGATTACTGGAGAAGAGCAGAGGAAGTTGTCAGATCAGAATATATACCTCAGGCTGTAACCTATGTGTATCTTAAGGATGAAAAGGTAGTAGGCTTTGTCTCCATATTATCGGAAGATACAATTGGCGCCTTATTTATTGATGAAAAGTATCAGAGCAGAGGAATCGGTAGTCAATTAATCGATTATGTAAAGACATGCTATAATCTGTTGGCCGTTTCAGTCTATGAAAAAAATAGAAAGGCTCTCGAATTTTACAAAAGTCATGACTTTGTGTATGATTATAAGCAAAATGATTTAAACACTGGGCAGGTGGAATTTGTACTCATCTTTCGAAATAAAAACAGCGACACTCTTTTTATTTCGAAAGAGCTATTGAATTGACATTTTAGGCCTTTGACATTGATATATTGTTGAAAATAATATAAAATTGAATGAAACAGATGTATAGGTATACTGAGAGGGAGATGTTTCCATGGAAGAAAAATTGAAAGTAAATGTTAGAATTTATGGACAAGATTATAGGATAGCAGGAGATGCTTCAAAGGAATATATGCTCAGCTTAGCAAGCTATGTGGATGCAAAAATGAATGAAATTGCAGACAAAGGAAAGCAGCATAATGCTCAGATGTTAGCTGTTTTATCCGCCATCAATATAACAGATGAATATTTCAAAACAGGGCAGGAACTTAAAAATACCCGTGTTAAGCTAGACAGGTATTCTGTAGAATTAAAGAATAAAGATAACAATTTAAGAGAATTAAAGAATAGTTATTTGCAGTATAAGCAAGATAAAGAAAGAGATGTCAATGAAATCAACACCATCAAGTATGAACTGGAAGATAAGGTTCAACAAAATCAATCCCTTCAATCAGAAATAGATGGGCATAATAGCAAATATGAGTCCTTAAAAAAAGAATTGGACAAGCTTAAAGAAGAATTGTCATTTTATATGTCGGAGGCAGAAGAAAAAGAAAGAGAAATTCAAGAATTGATGAAGTCCAAGCAAGAGATAGAAAATGCTTATTTTGATACAGAAATGGCCAACGTCCAATTAAAAAAGGAACTTGATGATTTACATAAACTTGTTGAAAGATAGAAAAATAAAAGTAAGTTTGTTAGGGCTGGTTAAAATTTAAGCAGCCCGTTTGAGTTATGGAGGAAACGATGAATTCAAAGACCCTCAAAGCATTAGAATATCATAAGATTAAAGAAATGCTTATCGAAGAAGCTGTTTCACAAATGGGTAAAGAACAACTATCCAAAATGATGCCTGATATCCATATCAATAGGGTAAGAGAAAAGCTCAGTGAAACGTCAGAGGCTTCTTCCTTATTGAGTGCAAAGGGAAGAGCACCTTTGAATCAACTTTATGATAATAGAGCAAGTATCTATAGAGCAGAAAAAGGTGGCAGTTTAATTCCTAAACAGCTGCTGGAAATACTATATAACTTGAGAACGACTAAAGAAGTGAAGAACTACATAAAGGAAGATGAAGCTCTTGATACAGGCATCATTCGAGGACTCATGTCGGCTTTAATAACGAATAGAAATTTAGAGGATGAAATCGACCGATGTATTGTATCCGAAAATGAGATTGCTGATGCTGCCAGCACCGATCTGAAAAATATTCGACGAAAAATCAGCAGTCAAAACGAGGCGATAAAGAGCAAATTAAACAGTATCGTTACATCTTCCGCCAACAAAGAGATGCTACAGGATGCCCTTGTTACCGTTAGAAAAGATCGTTATGTTATCCCTGTCAAACAGGAATATAGAAGTAAATTCGGCGGCATCATTCATGACCAATCTTCTACAGGCGCAACCCTATTTATCGAACCTATGTCTATCGTGAACATGAACAATGAATTAAAAGAGCTCTATCTCAAAGAAGAAAAGGAAATAGAAAGAATATTAGTTGCATTGTCCAACATGATAGCTGAAAACAGCGAGGCCTTGTTAGCCAATCAAGAAATTTTAGTGAAGCTGGACTGTATCTTTGCGAAGGGAAAGCTTTCAAATAAAATGAAGGGTATTGAGCCTAAGCTCAATGAAAGAGGGTATATACGGATTAATCAAGGTAGACACCCTTTACTGGATAAAAAGGTTGTTGTTCCTACCAACATTAAATTAGGTGACGACTTTGACACATTGGTCATCACTGGCCCCAATACAGGAGGTAAAACTGTAACATTAAAGACTGTGGGTCTTTTTATTCTCATGACCCAATCCGGATTACACATTCCTGCTGAATATGGTACAGAGATGGGGATTTTTAAGAAGGTCTTTGCAGATATAGGCGATGAACAAAGTATCGAGCAAAGCTTGAGTACTTTTTCCGCCCATATGACCAATATAGTAGACATCATGAAAGATGCAGATGATCAATCAGCAGTATTCCTTGATGAATTGGGAGCCGGAACAGACCCAACCGAGGGAGCTGCACTAGCCATGGCACTCTTAGAGTATCTTTATCAAAAAGGGGTTAAAACAATTGCAACAACCCACTATACTGAGCTAAAAAAATATGCATTGGTTACAGAAGGCGTAGAGAATGCAAGCATGGAGTTTGATGTCAAGACGCTCAGCCCTACCTTTAAGCTATTGATAGGTGTTCCCGGTAAATCCAATGCTTTCGAGATATCGCAAAAGCTGGGTTTAGATAGCCATATTATTGATGAGGCTCGAAAGCTGGTAGAAAATGAGCATATAGCCTTTGAGGATGTCATCACCTCTATTGAAGAGGACAAGCGAGAGGCTGAAACAGAGAGGGATGAGGCTATTCAGCTTAAAATACAGATTAAGCACTTAAAGGAAGAACTGGAATCCGAAAAATCAAAATTAAAGGATCAGAAAGAAAAAGTTCTTCAAGAGGCCAAGGAAGAAGCAAGAAGGATTGTCAAAGAAGCAAAGGCTTTTACAGATGAGGCCTATAAGAAAATGACAAAGATACAAAGCATGGCTGATACGAAGGAAAGAAACAGGGATTACGAAGAGCTGAGGAAAAGTGTGAGAAATGAAATATTAAAAAATGCTGAGGGTGTTAAGAATATCGAGGTCAGAAATACCAAGATTCCAAAGGACTTGAGGATTGGAGAGACAGTAGAGGTTCTTACGCTAGGCCAAAAAGGTGAAATTGTGACCCTGCCGGATAAGAATGGAGATTTAACCGTTCAGGCAGGTCTGATGAAAATAAATGTCAATGTGAAGCAGTTAAGAAAATTTGAAGATGAAAGCAACAGCCTTCCTAAAGGAAGAACAAGTCTTAAAAATATATACCATGGCAAAACAGCCAACATTTCTCCGCAAGTAGATGTAAGAGGCCAATTGTTGGATGAGGCTATTATGAATGTGGATAAGTATATTGATGATGCTTTTCTCGCAGGGTTAAAACAGGCAGTTATCATACACGGTAAGGGAGAGGGTATCTTGAGGGCAGGCATACAAGATTTCCTGAAAAGCAACAGACATGTGGAATCTTATAGAACAGGCGGTTATAGTGAAGGCGGAGAGGGAGCAACCATTATTATGATAAAATGAGGAGAGCAAAATGATATTGGTAAGTGCATGTTTGTTAGGTGAAAACTGTAAATATAATGGAGGAAACAATCTCAATGAAAATATAATCTCTCCTATAAAAAATGAAGAAATAATTCAGATATGTCCTGAGGTCGAAGGAGGACTTTTAATTCCTAGATCACCTGCAGAAATAGTAGGCGGTGATGGAAGGGATGTACTGGAAGGCAATGCAAAGGTAATGAACAAAGAAGGAAAAGACGTGACAAAGGAATTTATACAAGGGGCTAGGATAATCTTGCAGATAGCCAAATCCAGTGGCGCAACCAAGGCTATACTCAAAAGTAACAGTCCTTCCTGTGGAAGCGGTCAAATTTACGATGGTACCTTTACGGGCAAAAAAATCAGTGGAGACGGAGTAACGGCCGCTCTGCTAAAACAGAATGGTATAGAAGTTGTCAATGAATAGTTTCTTGACATAATATGAATAGAGGAGACGGATAAATGATAAATTATAAGAAGGAATTGGCTGAATTATTGAGCAAGCAAATAGAAATGTTGGGAATGAATGAAATTGAGGAAATGATAGAAATTCCGACAGATTCTAAAATGGGTGATTATGCATTCCCTTGTTTCAAACTGGCCAAAGCCTATAAAAAGGCACCGCCGCTGATTGCCAAAGAAATTGCTGAAAACATTCATGATAAAGTTTTGGATAAGGTTGAGAGTGTCAATGCTTATGTCAATTTTTTTATTAATAAAGAATTCTTTATTAAGGATACGATTCAGCAGGTTTATAAGGATCAAGAGAATTTTGGATCAACCGATGTAGGAAGCGGAAAAAGGGTTATTGTTGAATTTTCATCGGTTAACATAGCAAAACCCTTTCATATAGGGCATATTCGAAGTACTCTCATAGGGAATGCTTTGAATAATATCTATCAATATGTAGGATACGATACTGTTTCCATTAATCACCTTGGGGATTATGGGACTCAGTTTGGGAAACTCATTGTAGCCTTTAAGCTTTGGGGAAAAGCAGAGGTTATAGAAAAGGATCCTATCAATGAGCTTCTTAAGATCTACGTGCATTACCATGAAGAGGCAGAAACCCAGCCTGAGCTTGATGATGAAGCTAGAGCATGGTTTAAAAAACTGGAGGATGGCGACAAAGAAGCGACTGAACTATGGCAATGGTTTAGGGATGTAAGCCTTGTAGAATTTAACAGGGTCTATGAGATGCTAGGTATTCACTTTGATTCCTATGCAGGAGAAAGCTTTTACTCTGGGAAAATGATCAGAGTCTTAGAGGAACTTAGGAATAAGAACCTCCTAGAAAAATCTGATGGAGCTGAAATTGTGAATTTAGAGGAATATAATTTAACACCGGCCTTAATCACGAAAAAGGACGGTTCCACTTTGTACATCACCAGGGATCTTGCAGCAGCTATTTACAGAAAAGAACATTATGATTTTTATAAAAACATTTATGTTGTAGGTTCCCAGCAAACACTGCATTTTCAACAATGGATTAAAATCATAGAATTAATGGGCTACGACTGGGCAAAAGATTGTGTTCATGTACCTTTTGGTATGGTGAGCTTAGATGAAGGCGCTATGTCCACTCGAAAAGGGCGCGTTGTATTTTTAGAAGACGTACTCAAGAGGTCTATCGAGCAGACACGAAAGATTATTGAAGAAAAAAATGTGAATACAGAATTAATCGATGAAGTATCAAGACAAGTTGGGATTGGAGCCATTATTTTTCAAGAGCTTTCGAATAACAGAATTAAAGATTATGCCTTTTCCTGGGAGAAAACCCTTAGCTTCGAAGGAGAAACAGGCCCTTATGTTCAATATACCCATGCAAGAGCTTGTAGTTTGCTCAGAAATGGCAATTTAGAGAGTATTGAAAATATAGACTACTCTGTTTTGGCCAATACTTTAGAATTTGAGCTGGCAAAGTTGATTCATCAGTTACCGCAAATCATTTGTGATGCTGCTGAAAAATATGAGCCCTCAATTATTACAAGGCATATTATTGATATTGCCCAAGGCTTTAATCGGTTTTATCATGAAAATCATGTCTTGGTGGAAGATGATAACATACGCAATGCAAGATTAGTCTTGGTTTATGCAGCAAAGCAAGCTATAGCTAATGGACTTAAATTATTGGGAGTTGAAGCTCCGGAAAGGATGTAATAGGGATGAGATATGAAGGTACAGTTTATAGACCCCCCAGTGAAGCCAGAAGTTTAATTATACAGATTACCATAGGATGCGCCAATAATACATGCACCTTCTGTAGCATGTATATCGATAAAAAGTTTAGAATTCGAAAGTTGGAAGAGGTCATTCAGGATTTGGAGGCGGCCAGAAGATACTATCGTTATGTGGAGAGAATATTTTTAGCAGACGGAGATGCTTTAGTCTTAAAAACAGAGCATTTAATCCTTATTCTGGATAAAATAAAAGAGTTGTTCCCTGAGTGCAAGCGCGTTGGCATTTATGGAACTCCGAAGGACATTTTGAGGAAAAGCCTGGATGAGCTGAATTTACTTTATGAACATGGTTTAAGCATTGTTTACATGGGTGTAGAATCAGGAAGTGAAGCCGTCATTACAGCTACGAAAAAGGGTGTTCCAAGAGCAGACATGGTCAAAGCCGGAAGGAAATTAAAAGAAACAAAGATTAAGCTTTCCATAACCCTGATATCAGGGCTTGGAGGTAAGGCCTTAACCAAGGAGCATGGTGCTGAAACCGGAAAAATAATAGGCGAGATAAGCCCTGACTATGTAGGAGTTTTGACCCTCATGTTGGATAGAGACACTGAAATGAGGGCGGATCTCGATGCGGGTAGATTTGAACTGCTATCCCCTTTAGAAGTTTTAGAGGAAACAGAAGATATTATAAAGAATATTGACCTAAAGCCAGGAGCAGAATGTGTGTTCAGAATGAATCATGCTTCCAACTATTTATCTTTGAAGGGTACTTTGCCCCAGGATAAGGAGATGCTCTTAGCTAAAATTACCTCTGCAAAGAAAAATGTGCATTTGTTGAAGGATGATATGTTTAGAATGTTATAACTCAAAGGTGATGGAGGGCAAAGTCCCGGATGGGACTAGCCCCAATATTTCTCTTGGGCAATCAATGCGGCACCTAAGGCACCAATGATTTGGGGTTCCTCAGGAACAAAAATGCTCTGGGCTAGTTTGTCTTCAAGACATCGGATGATGCCAATGTTTTTGGCAACACCGCCTGTCATCATATAGGGAGGTTCTCCGCCTATACGACGCAGCAATACCGTTGTTTTACCGGCAATAGAATCGCATACACCATGGAGAATGTCGGGCAACTCAGTGTTTTTCGCAATTAATGAGATAATTTCAGATTCAGCAAAAACTGCGCACATACTAGAAATAGTAATGTGCTTTTTCCATTTTAGGGATTCTTGACCTATAGAAGGCAGTTGAATGTCAAGGGTTTTTGTGAGCATGTCTAAGAATCGGCCTGTCCCTGCCGCACATTTATCATTCATGGCAAAATCCTTGACATTGCCTTGGATATCAAGCTTAATCGCTTTGCTATCTTGCCCGCCAATGTCAATGATGGTTCTGATAGAAGGAAAAACAAAATGGGCACCTTTTCCATGACAAGTGATTTCTGTGACTTCCTCATCAGCAAAAGGCAAACTTATGCGTCCATAGCCAGTAGATACAATGTATTTTATTGCATTTCTATGGAGCCCGGCCTTTGACAGAGCTTCAGATAAGGCATTATGGGCAGCCTCTATACTTTTTGCACCTGTTTTGACAATCGATGAAGCGAGTATACTCTTGTTCTTATCCAGCAGGACAACATTTGTAGAAGTAGATCCTATATCAATACCGGCTACTAGAGTTGTATCCTTCATAAAATGAGTAGGAGAAGGAGCAGCTCTTTTATAAGGCCCAATAGAAGATGCTTTTCTGACATTTAAGGATTCCAAGAAAGCTTCAATTCTAGTATGAAGTTGCCCCTCTGATTGTATAGTGGAGTCTGTTTCAATCTTCAACAAGGGTGGTATGCTTTTCTTTTTTAGGTTAGCAAAGTCATACCCATAATAGTCGCAGAATTTGATAGTATGATAGATGATACCATCCAGTTCTTTATCCTGAAACAGGACCTCGTGTCTTCTTTCTGTTTCAGACATGCGCATACAAGGATATTGATTGAGGAGTTGCTCAGAATACTCGCGAATTAAATCAGCTTCTTCCAAGTTAAAGGAATCAAGTGAGCGATTGGCGCATGTAAGATTATACTTGATATGGACATCATATTGTTGAATGAGGTCCATCAAGCTTTGTGAGTAGCGTGCACCTATCAATGCAATATTGATTTGTTCCTTTACTAAGGCATCACCGGAATCTTGGGATAAGTCTTCTTGAAGGGATTTTTTAAAGCCTTCGGCATCGAAACAAGTGTGCAGCTCTTCTTCAAGACTGAGGATAAAATCCTTTATTCCTTTATAAAATAGCTCTTTTGAGCATGAATTGCACTTTTGAGGCAAGTCTAATAGATAAATATAGCGTATGTTAGGATTTTTCTTGAGGACATCGTATAATCTTCTTATGCTATCACAGCAATTGATAAGAATAATTTTGTCTATTTTATTTTTGATACTTTCCTCCAATATAGCCTTACTATAGGTGCACATATTACTATGAAGAAGAGCATCTGCATGATCAAAATTAGAAATATGAGGTTCGATGAGTACAGGATTTTCACCACATGCTTTTATGATGTGAATAGGCGTATATTTACACACATAACCAATCATTTTTTTTCTCCTTGTATTGGGTATTTAAAATTTCAAGAAAGGCTTCAACTCTTGTTCTGATTTGACCGGAAGGGGTGTTTCTTCTGTCAGCACCATCACCATCAATAGGAAGATAAGGAATGTTTTTATTCTTTAAAGCCTCTTTTAAAAGATGGATGGTACCGATGGATTGTTTGCATCCCCATTGACATAGGTTGATGACGCCATCTGTTTTCGTCATTTCAATGAGTTTCAGCAAGGAATTAATTCTATAAGAGATATCACCATTATAAGCATTCTTTAATAATTTTCTTGCAATAGCTTTAAAAGGGTCATTCACATCCAACATTTCCATGTAATCATAATTAATATCCATACCTAAAAAATTATATTCCGGACTTAAGTTAAAGAGCTGTCTTATGGTTTCCTCGTAGGTGGGTATGGTATGGACCCAAAGCACTGAAGGCCCTTTTTTTGCAGGAGCATTTGTAAGCTCTTGATGATACATTTTAAAGAAATCCAGACTTTCTTTTCTACCTATACCGGAATGGGTTAACATGAGCTTGGCCATTTCTAAGGTTATAAGGCTTGGATAATGACGTGTTGAAAGAAGACTTAAAGAATCTTTTATGTATTTTTTTGTTTCGTTTTCTAGAGTGAGTACTTCCCTCAATTGGTCAAGATCAAACTTTGTGTGAGTGATTTCCTCTATCATATTTGTCATTTCAATCAGTTGTTCTTTAACATATTGCTCAGTATCCTGATTATATTCATAAGGAATATCCAAGATATAGCAAGGAATATTCTGCTTTTCTGAAATCCTTTTAAAAGTATTGATGTTAGCATCGCAAATCATGGTTGTAGTCACTGAGAATTGAAGTTTTGGGAGTATTTCTTTTTCTGCAGCTCCAAGGAATGTTTTGTGGTAGCTGCAAAGGGTTTCAGAAATGCCAATATTTTCAGCTAAATCAATGAAGGTGTCTTCACAATACAGTCCGGCAAGGAAGTTTGACATGGCTTCAATGAACAAGGGATATATTTTGAAGGCATGTAAAATCTCACAAGGTGCGAAAAGGTTAACAAAGGCTGATTTCCCAGAGTTTTGCATGGGCTCAAGAATGTATTGAAACATGGTTTTGTAAAGATAACGAAAGGATGGAGGGATAGTCTTATCAGGGAATTTTGACCACCTCATAAGTTCCAATGAAGCTGCTAATTGAATTAGGGATAAAGCTGACTGGGGTTTATTTAGTCTTTTTTTTACCAGCTTTCCATAGGATTTTGCTAAGTTCATTTTTCACACCTCGCATAGCTATTTCTGCTGTTAATTCACATTATACTCCTTTATAGAATAAATGAAGGGATTCATCTGTATTTTTTTAGGTCAATGTTGAATCTTTGTATGCGGTCATAAATAGTTTTTCTAGAAACATTCAGATACTCTGCAGTCTTTTTTATATTACCGTTAAACTTTTGCAGAGTAGTCGATAGTTCAAATTCAATAAAGTTTTTTGATTCTAAATGCAGGGTGTCTTCAGTTTTCCAATCATCTATAATCAGAGTTGGGTCCAGATCTTTTAATTCGATTGTATTTTTTTGAGTGACATTGACAGCTCTTTCAATCATGTTTTCCAGTTCCCTAATATTTCCCGGCCAATTATAACTTAGTAAATAATCGATGCATTCCGATGAAAAACCGTAAATCGGCTTTTCCATAAGGTCACTGTATTTTCTGAGAAAATGATGAGACAAGGGGAGGATATCATCCTTTCGCTTTCTGAGTGGTGGAATGTAATTGATAAAAACACTGAGCCTGTAATAAAGGTCCGGACGGAAGATATTGTTCTTGATAGCCTCATTTAAATTTTTATTTGTAGCTGCAATGATTCGCACATCCACTTTTTTACCGGTTATACCACCAACTCGGATGATCTCTTTATCTTGAAGAACTCGCAATAATGTGGATTGGGAGTCATAAGGCATTTCCCCAATTTCGTCTAAGAACAATGTGCCACCGTCGGCCAGTTCAAATTTGCCCGGACTTCCTTCCTTTTTTGCCCCTGTAAAAGAGCCACCCTCATAGCCGAAGAGCTCGCTTTCGATAAGGTTCTTGGATAAGCCCCCACAGTTGACAGCAATAAAAGGGCCAAGCCTTCTGTTACTTTGGTTATGGATGGCCTGTGCAAATAATTCTTTACCAGTACCGCTTTCCCCTAACAATAGAACGCTGGAAGTGCTATTGGAAGCTATTTTAGCAAGTTTAATCGTTTCTTTCATTAAGGAGGAGTCTCCGATAATATCTTCAAAAGAATAAATTGCTCTAGCCGACTTTTTGCTATCTATAATTTTTTTGATGGCTTTAGAAGGTGTCAGAGCAATAACCATTCCTTGGATGGCTCCCGTGCTATCTTTAAAATAGGATGTATTCACATTAAGATGAGACTCTTTATTGTCGACCCAAAAACGAGAATTATGATTTTTTAGGGGGACACTAGAGGATAAAATTCCATCAAGGTTTAAGTCTGTTTCAATCAAGGTATCAAATTGTTGACTAACAAGAGTTTTGTTATTCAAATCGAGCATATCTTTAGCAAGATTATTGATATAAAGGATTGTCTTGTTTTTGGATATGGTTATGATGCCTTCAGAAAAGGTATTGATAGTAGCATGAAGGCGATTATTCATCTGGAACTGTTCTTTCCAGGAATTCTCTAGTATAAACTGTTTCTCTATAGCAGTAGCAAAAGCCGTAACCATGCCTGGTGAGTAAGCATTCATGCTTCGTGATAGAGTTGCGATATTGATGCATCCAATAATTTCTTTATTCTCATTATGGATAGGGGATGCGGAGCATACCCATTCATGAGAAATCATATTGTAATGTTCTTCGGCTTGAAGGTGGAAAGACTTATCCAAGTAAAGGCAAGTACCTACTGCATTAGTCCCATAGGACAATTCATGAAAATCAGTACCTAATAATGCTGCCATAGAGGGCACCTTTTTTAATAAAAGGTCATCACAAATAGAATTTAAGACTATACCATTTTCATTACAAAACCATACAGCGCATTCGGAACCCTTTAAAATATCATAAATATTCATAATGTAGGGCGTTACGATATCAATTAATTCCTTATTTTCCGCGATAAGCCGGTTAGTTTCTGATTGAGTTATCGAAGGCAATTCTTCTAAATCGTAAGGGACCATGGCCTGGCTACACCTTGTCCATGAGTCGAGAATATTTTGCCTGACT
>Ga0265293_10004121_pt1 | contig 26043 bp, 23 predicted proteins | sample Munlanlewell138R_FD_192505 | JGI IMG/M metagenome (GOLD analysis project Ga0265293, IMG submission 192505) | Leachate microbial communities from a municipal landfill in Southern Ontario, Canada - Leachate well 138R | ecosystem: Engineered > Solid waste > Landfill > Unclassified | place: Canada...
TTAGATTGGATAATGCTATTTCGTTTTCGTCTCTTTCTAATGTTAACTTTTCAATGATACTTTCAACATCATCAACCTTGATGGTTGATTTAATTACCCTTTGAATGGTTGACATGATATCTAGATCTTTTAAGAAGACTTCGTATTTACGTCAATAAAGTGGATATAAAGAGAAAGCATCCTCGGGACATGATACAATATTATTGACAGTTAGATTAGATATAATGTGTACACTGAATTAAACAACTAAAATAAGAAAGGTAAAACATATGAAAAAGTATGAAGCAGTTATTCAAGGTATGACATGTGATGCCTGTGAAATCCATGTAGAAAAAGCTTTAGGGTCTATAGAAGTTAAAATCATTGATGTTGATTATAAAACAGGAGTTGCTCAATTTGTCTCAACTGAAAGCATTTCTTTTAAAGATGTTGAATTGGCATTGAGTAAAACACCATATTATTTGAAATCTGTACATGAAGAGAATCATATAGCACAAGACAGTACATCCAATAAAAAAGATTTTGATTTAATTATTATTGGATCAGGCAGTGCTGCTTTTTCTGCAGCAATTAAGGCTAAAGAATATGGTAAGACGGTAGCAATTATAGAACGGGATACGATTGGAGGCACATGTGTTAACGTTGGATGTGTGCCATCAAAAACCATGATTCGTGCAGGTTATATAAATCAATTTTCAAAGAGCCACAATTTTCAAGGATTAAATATATCATCAAACGAGGTAAATTTTGAACAACTGATTGACCAAAAGAATCATTTAGTTGACCAGTTAAGACAAAAAAAATATATAAACTTACTAGATGTTTATCAAATTGAACTTATTAAAGGACACGCAAGATTTATCAATAGTAGTCAAATTTCAGTCAATAACAACGTTTATACTGCAGATAAATACTTGATTGCGACAGGTTCTAAGCCTGTGATTCCCAATATAAAGGGGTTAGATCAGGTTAATTATTTGACCAGTACTACATTACTAGAATTAAAAAAAACACCTAAAAGTATTGTTATTATCGGATCTGGATATATTGCACTAGAACTCGGACAAATGTTAAAAAATTTGGGATCAAAAGTTACTTTTTTAAGAAGAAGTCATTATTTATTAAAAGAGTATGATTCAGAAATATCGATTAAAATGGAGGAAATACTAAAGACTGATGGTATTGAATTGATCAATGATATTTCTTATGACAAAGTTGAAAAGAACCAGGATTTGATTCAGATTCATTTCACAAAAAACAACGAGAAAACATATTTAGAAAGTGAAGCACTACTCGTTGCAGCCGGACGTACTCCTAGTACAGAAGATTTGAATCTTGATTTAGCTGGAGTTAAACTTGGTGATACAAACGAGATATTAATTAACGATTTCGGTGTAACTAGCAATGAAAATATTTATGCAGCTGGTGATGTCACTGGTGGTCCTATGTTTGTATACGTTGCAGCTTATCAAGGTGGAGTAGTTATGGATAACGCATTTGGTAATGTTAAAAAGAAGATAGATTTGAGATATGTGCCTAGTGTCATATTCACGACGCCCTCAATCGCATCTGTTGGCTACACTGAACATGAAGCAAACAGGCTAGGATACTCAACAGTTTCACGAACAATTGATTTAGAAATGGTGCCAAGAGCACTCGTCAATCATGACACTAGGGGTCTTTTCAAAATTGTTGTTGATCAAGCAACTAACAAAATTATAGGTGTACATATTTTGGCTGAGGATGCTGGTGAGATCATTTACTCAGCCACATTGGCCATCAAATTCGGATTAACGATTCAAGATTTAAAAGATACGATGGTTCCATATCTAACCATGTCAGAAGGACTTAAGTTAGCAATCCTCTCGCTTGAAAAAGATGTTTCTCATTTATCTTGTTGTGCAGTTTAATCATTAATTAGGCAGAACTGAATTGGTATATATAAGACTTATTCAATAGTTGCTTTCGATTATCCTCTTGGTAAAGCTATAATTTTAGGGTGCTAAATTGTTTTAACATCGTTTACCTTAAACAGTTAAGTAAAGGGGATTTATACCCTATAAATCAATCTTTTGATGTAGAAATCAACGATGGTACTTTGATCTAATAATTTAATAGTAAAAATCAAAAAATATGTTTCTTTGGTATTATAGACGGTTTTCAACCATGTAAGGGGAAACCTATTTTAGCCGTTTTTGATGTTACTTCAATACACACAAGGTTGATTTTGCAAGCAATTTGGTTTTTTCAACGCACGTTGAAACTATCACGTTGCTTTCATTAAAATAGCATTTGTTATATACTTGACACATACTTGACAACACTCTATTTTTAACCCAACTTAATAAAAATCAGCCATCAGATGACCTTCATAGGTATCCGATGGCTTTTTTTTCTATATGTGCAAATTTCGTCCATTGTGGGAACATATTTTTTGATGAAAAACTGTCTTTTTTCTCCGAATGGTTGTCTTACGCAACATATTTTGCTTCAAAAAAAATTAGATAATAACGACCTTATAATTCATAATTTTATTGTACTTTTCGCTGTGACATTTAAATCAATCGATCGAAATAGATGCGATTGGATTTACACATCACAAGATTAATGAGTTCTTTGGAGTCAAGACTATTATTCCAAATTCTATCAAAGGTATAGCGTTGAATTATCAAAAAAACAATTTATAGAAATTTAAACTCGATCATCCCGTAGATGACGGTTCTGCTATTGAACTGTCTTTTTTTGTTATCCTAATAATTCATTTCAAATCTGAAATATTAATTTGATAGCTTTGTTAAAACAACTTCTGGTTAACAGCTTTGTCACATTCGAAGTACTATTATTTATTCATAATTCGTTCACATTATTATTGTATATTGATTATGAGGTATTCAACATGAAAGTAAAAAAAATACGTAAAAGGTTTTTTCTAATTGTACTTATTTTATCCGTTTCAATATTCTTGCAAGGACTTAATCAAAATATAAAAGTCAATCAGTTAATAAGAGATTTTAAAGAACGAGGTATAGAGGGAGAGACAGTAACCATCTATTTTGATAATGGGATGGAAGAAATAAGAATGTATCACCCAGTCGAAAGAATCAATGAATATGAGAAAGCGGATACACGTAGCCTTTTTTATACAACCAAAGATGAACCATTTATTGGGAAAAAAGGGGATATGTTTGTGACTCAGGAATCACCTTTTCCAAACATATTCGGTTTTCATCAATTGATGAGTTTTTTTGTTGGAGGACACGCTGCACTGAATAATGGTAACAATCAATTCATTGAAGCTGTAGGCTTCCCAAAAGATGATGAAAGTATCTTTGATATAATCAAAGACCCTTCAGATGGTACACATGATTATTCAGTTGGTGTAAGACAATCTTCTACTAATTATTGGATGTTGCCATATTTTAGAGGAGAAAACGACTTGTCATATCCTTATTATGGTTCTTATTACAGAGAAAAATTCGTAGTATTAAGAGTAAAAAATATAGATGAAGAAAAACTGGATCAAACTATGTCATATGCCAATGAACATTTAGAAAATCGTTCATTATATAATTTCCTTTTCATTATGGACACAAAAAACAAATTCTACTGTACTGATTTTATAAGTCGTTCATACAGATATGGGTTAAGTAAGAATAGTTCAGATAAAAACTATCCAAAAACCCTAAATGATAATGGTTTTGTAACAACTGTTAATGATCTTATCTTATCAAAGGATACATATATTACTGCTTATGTAGAAAACACAGATGGAATTAGACACATCTACTATATAGAAGATGAAGGATTGACATCTAATGAATAGTTTGATATAGTATAGAAGACACCCCACCACGGGAGGGGTATAAAAGGAGGAATTACTTATGGCAACGCTAATTTATAGAATCGGAGATATCCATTGCATCGGATGCATCAATCGCATTACTTCAGCTTTAAAATCAGCGGGAGCAATCAATGTTGATATTAATTTTTCAACACATATTGCAAAAGTATTGACTGAAGAGGAAAAACCCAATTCAAATATGTATCTTGAGGTTATTGTTCAAACAGGATATCAAGTCGAATACTTAACGACCATCGAAGAGGAATAATAAAATGTCGAGTAATATTAAATATCGAGTGAATGGTATGACTTGTGCTTCGTGTGTCAACCATGTTGAAAAAGCATTAAGAAAAGTTGAAGGGATAATTGATGTTTCTGTGAATTTAGCAACTGAAACTGCAACAATTCAATTTGATGATAACAGTTTTAGTTCAAATCTTGCAATGAATGCTGTTAAGGGGATAGGATATGAACTCATTACTATCGAAAACAATCATAAGACTGTGACTGCCAGAGTTGATGGAATGAGTTGTGCAACATGCGCAAACAGTATTGATAATACACTGTTGAAGATGGATGGGATTATTGATGCTCATGTTAATCTCGCTACGGAGAAAGTTACCATTCAATATGACGATCGCGTCATTCGTTTTAGTGATATCAAACACCGCATCCAAAGCATTGGATATAAGATTAGTCTCGAAGTAACAAATGATGAATCGGTTGATCCTGATACACTCAAGATGAATTCCGCTAAAAAAAGAGTTCAATTGAGTTCAACAATAACTATTTTGATGATGTCACTCATGCTGATTCACATGTTTGTTGTTGAAATTCCATTATACACTTGGATCATTGCCATACTGGGTTTCCCAGTCATATTTATCATTGGCCGTCACGTGCACAGAGGAAGTTATTACTCTCTTAAATCATTGAAACCGAATATGGATGTCCTTGTGTCACTCGGATCTATTCCACCCTATCTCATCGGTCTCACAGGATTGTTTTTCCCAATCACAACATTTATCGAAATGGCAACAACAATTATGACATTTCACTTGATTGGAAAATTCCTGGAAAGTAAGGCTAAAGGAAAAGCATCCCAAGCCATCAAAAAATTAATGGAACTAGGTGCGAAAACTGCACGCATTTTAGTCGATGGCAATGAGATCGAAGTTTTAACGAATGAACTCAGTGTTAAAGATATCATGATTATTAGACCAGGCGAAAAAATACCAACAGACGGAATGATTATTGAAGGTAAAAGTTTAATTGATGAATCGATTGCAACAGGTGAATCGATGCCGGTCAAAAAGCATGTGGGTGACAATGTAATCGGAGCAACCATTAATAAAGATGGCTTGCTCAAAGTAGAAGTTACTAAAGTTGGTAAAGAAACATTCTTATCTCAAGTTATTGAGATGGTTGAAGCTTGTCAGGGGTCCAAAGTGCCTATACAAGAATTTGCAGACAGAATTACATCCTACTTTGTGCCAGCAATTATGGTTTTAACAGTACTCACGTTCAGTTCTTTTTTAATTTTTCAAAATTTCCATCTGAGTATCTTAGAGTATATGGAACCTATCTTACCTTGGATTAACACTGATCAAACTCCATTAACGTTAGCATTTATTACTGCGACTGCTGTGTTAGTTATAGCATGCCCGTGTGCACTTGGATTGGGAACACCTACAGCGTTAATGGTTGGTAGTGGTGTTGGCGCAGAAAAAGGTATTCTGATTCGCAACGGTGAAGCAGTTCAAACACTTAAGGATATCAAAGCCATTGCTTTTGATAAAACTGGCACGTTAACATATGGGAAACCCGTAGTGACTGACAAGCATGCTATAGGTATAAGTGAACATCAAATGATGCATGTCGCTGGATCACTTGAAACAGGATCAGAGCATCCATTAGCAATGGCAATTATCGAAGATGTAAAAAATAATAATCAAAAGCTATTAAACCCAAGAGATTTTGAAGCCATATCTGGCATGGGTATAAAAGGTATTCTAGATAATAAGACATATTATTTTGGTAACAGAAAACTAATCAAATCGATTGGTCATTCTTATGATGGATTAGAATCAATGATGCAACAACTTGAAAATGAAGCTAAAACGGTGATGATTCTAGCAGATGATATAGAGATACTTGGTATCATTGCTGTTGCAGATGCATTAAAACCTGAATCTACATATGTTATTCGGGCAATTGAAAATCTTGGTATAACGACTGCTATGATTACGGGAGACAATTCAAGAACTGCTCTTGCAATTGCGAAAAAAGCTGGTATAACGCGAATTATATCTGATGTTTTACCCGAAGGAAAAGTAAGCGAAATTTCAAAACTACAAAGCGAGTTTGGATTAGTTGCAATGGTCGGTGATGGTATTAATGACGCTCCAGCGCTAAAACAAGCTAATGTTGGTATTGCAATTGGAACAGGTACTGATATTGCAAAAGAAGCAGCAGATGTTACATTGGTCTCTGGTGAGTTACATACACTGCTTACGTCCATTCAGTTATCGAAGGCGATCTTTACAAAGATTAAACAAAACTATTTTTGGGCATGGTTTTATAATGCGATTGCAATCCCATTTGCGATGTTAGGCTTATTACATCCAATGATTGGTGCTGCTGCAATGTCAATAAGTTCACTTAATGTTATCTACAATTCACTTAGACTCAAAAAGCATTCATTCTTAAAAGTTGATAAGGAGTTAGTACATGCACACTCATCATAATACAAAGCATCAACATCATCAGTATATGATCATGATTCACATCTTTTTGATGGTCTTGTTTCTTGCGATAGGAAGCCAGAGTAGCGCCCCCTATTCAAGAGTAGCAATTGATTTTGGTAGCATTCAAATCTATTGGTATGCAATTTTCATTTTGACAGGAGTATTTATCGCGGCATATTATAGTCAGAATGAACTCAATCGTTTAAATTATCCTAAGGATATTATCTATGACGGTCTCTTAATTGGGTTACCTTTAGCACTTTTAGGAGCTAGACTTTACTATGTGTTATTTGATCCAATTCCACATTATAAGACTTTTCTAGACATAATCAATATTTCAAAAGGTGGCTTAGCGATTCATGGAGCAATCATTACCACTCTAGTTTTTGTCCCTATTTTTTGTAAGATCAAAAAAATTAAATTATTGCCACTTATAGATACGTTGATGATAGGATTTCTCATTGGACAAATCGTTGGTAGATTTGGAAATTTCATGAACCATGAAGCCTACGGACCAGCAATTCAATCAGCCTGGGTTATTGACATATTGCCTAAATTCATTGTTGAACAAATGACTCTAGGTAATGTTGTTCATCATCCTACCTTTTTATATGAAGGTTTGTGGAACCTATCTATGCTTGTCACACTGATCATTTTAAAGAAGAAACGTTTGCTCAAAGTAGGTGAAAATCTTGGACTTTATTTGATATGGTACGGTTTAGGTAGAGGAATAATCATTGAGCCGATGAGAGTCAATGGTGCATATGGAGATGCACTGATGATTATGAATATTCCAGTAAATATATTAATGTCACTTGTTTTTGTTGTTTTAGGTGTAGGTTATTTGTTTTTTAGCAGACTAAAGATGAAAAATCTTCCCTATCAAGTAGATTTAGTCAATGTAACATCATAACAATCAATAACGAAATGCCAGAGATCAAAATTATTCTCTGGCATTTTTATATAGAAAAAGTGAGTTTATTAGACTCACTCTCTTATGATAATTCTATATTTTTAGCAAACGGGCGTTGATTGCTGCAATGACTGTACTAAGTGACATTAATACTGCTCCAACTGCAGGACTCAATAGAATACCAATAGAACTTAATACACCAGCAGCTAAAGGAATAGCTATAATATTATATCCTGTTGCCCATATGAGGTTTTGAATCATTTTCTTATAGGTTGACTTAGAAAGCTTTATGATATTTACGACGTCCATTGGGTTACTCTTAACGAGTATGACATCTGCAGTTTCAATCGCTACATCTGTACCTGCACCAATTGCAATACCGAGGTGTGCTTTTGCTAGGGCTGGTGCATCATTGATGCCATCACCAGTCATTGCTACAAGACGTCCTTCTTTTGTTAGTGATTCAATCTTATCTGATTTTTGATCAGGTAAAACCTCGGCAAATACATGTTTTATGCCCAACTTTTTGGCAACTTCATTCGCAACTTTTTGATTATCCCCTGTAAGCATGTATGAATCAATGCCCATTTCTTTAAGCGATTCAATCGCTTCCTTTGAGGTTTCTCTAATCATATCATTTAAAGCGATATAACCCATCAGTTTTTTATCCTTAAGGACAAAAACAACAGTGTTGCCTTGATTCGCTAATGCTTCATATGCGCTAATATCGAATGGTATCTTCAACTCTTTAATATAACCCGGACTTACGATCTCAACAGTAGATTGTTGTACTATACCAACAAGTCCTTTACCAGGAATTGCTGTGATATCTTTACCTTTTTGAAGTTGCACTTTTTTATCTTTAGCAGCTCTAACGATTGCTTTTGCTATAGGATGTTCGGACTCATTCTCAATTGCATATGCAAATGATAGAAGTTCGTTTTCACTCAAACTAAAGCTTTCAATTTTTGAAATTCCGAATTCACCTCTAGTTAGTGTGCCTGTTTTATCAAATACAACAGTGTTAATTTTGCGTGCATTTTCGAAATTTGCTCGATTCCGAATGAGCAACCCATGTTTTGCACCAATGCTTGATGAAACAGCAGTAACGAGTGGTGTAGCTAATCCAAGTGCATGGGGGCATGAAATAATGACGACAGTAACTGCTCTTTCCATAGCAAATCCTACATCTTTACCCAGTAACATCCAGATAACAAATGTAGATATTCCACCAAGTAATGCAACATAGAATAAGTATTTTGCCGCAATATCTGCTATTCTTTGTGTTTTTGAACGTGTTTTTTGAGCATCCCTGACGAGTTTAATGACTTGAGAAAGAAATGTCTCATCACCAATACGTGTCACTTTATATTTCAGTGAACCTTCAGCATTGATTGAACCACCTATTAATTCGTCTCCAGGTGATTTATCGACAGGAACAGATTCACCGGTTAACATGGATTCGTTTACAGAAGACTTTCCTTCTGTGATTTTTCCGTCAATAGGAACCTTTTCTCCAGGTCTGACTAATAAAATCATACCTACTTTAACTTGAGTGACTGATATATCATTAATGTGACCATCTTGATCGATGACGTGAGCTTCTTCAGGCATCAGTTTTAAGAGTTCTTCTAAAGCTCTTGATGCACCTAATACAGACTTCATTTCAATCCAGTGACCGAGTAGCATGATTGAGATGAGTGTTGATAATTCCCAGAAAAAATCTTGACCGGTTTGGAACATGACGGTATAGGCACTATAGATATAGGCAACGACAATAGCAAGGCCAATGAGAGACATCATAGCTGGTGCTTTTTGCTTCATCTCTTCAAAAGTACCTTTAAAAAATGGTAATCCGCCATATATAAATAAGAAAGTGCTGAGTGTCAAAAGAATGTATAAGTCTCCAGAAAATCTCAGATTCAAATCAATAAATTCCTGAATCATAGGTGAGAGAGTTAAAATTGGAACTAATAATCCTAGTGAAATAAAAAACCTTCTTTTAAAATCTTTAACCATCATAGTATGGTGATCGTGATGCCCTTCATGACTTTCATGCTCTGCATCTTTGTAACTTTCACCGTGACTATGGTTGTGAATTTCTTCATGATGGTGTATGTGGTCATCATGCGTTTCGTGATTCATGGCTTTTTTATTGTGGTCGATATGCTCATTTTTATTATCTTTGTGATGATGATTGTGTTTATGTTTGTCCATAATTTGCCTCCTTTAGGCTAGTTTAAGTGTTGTAAGACATGTATTTGATGTAGTAAAAGTTGAAACTTCGTCAGTTGCCGAAAAATTCTCATATGAAACAGTAATCTGATATCGTTTATTTATTGGTAACCAAATACCGGCAAATCCATTCGAACTGCTTATAATAGTTTTTTCTATGATGACAGTATTTGTTTGAGAATCAACAATCTTAACTTCAAAAGATTTGTTTTTTAACTCTCCACGACAGGTGACTAAATTATGATTAGCACAAGGATGAGTCTGATTGATATAGGGTGCAAATGAGAGATAAAACTGACCTTTAGGTAGTTCTAACTCCATCTGATGTGTCGCATCACCTAAAAGCAATTTTGTTCCAGTAATCGCTGCACTAAAATTTGTAGGTTCATTTAAATCATTCTCTAAATAGGTCACTATATCTTTTACTGTCATACCATCTAGATCATATTTTGCCAAGAAATCATTTCGATTTGGTGAATTTGCTGCTACAAAAGCAATAAGTCCAATAAATGCTATAAATATGGAAAAACTGATTAGTAATTTCTTTTTCATCATAGACCTCATCTCAAGTATTTCACTAAAATTTCAGTGATTTCATCAATTTTTTCTTTACCTTTTTGTTCGAAAATAGCTTCTGTAACGCATGTACTAATATGATCGTTTAATATTAATGCATTAGCATTTTGAAGCATAGCAATAACTGATAGTATCTGTTTTGAGATATCTACACAGTATCTTCCTTCTTCATACATTTTTAGTATGCCTTCCACTTGACCTCGTCCGGTTTTTAATAACTGTTTGATTTTTTCCTCATTCAAGTGTCTTAAGTTGTGTTGATGCGATTGACTCATAGTTTTCCTCCTTGCACCCCACCACGGGAGGGGTATACAATTACATTATATCATGGTTATTTAAAAAGGCAAGAATTTTTTCACATTCATTTTGTATTCATAATTGTTTGATATAATATAGTCGAGGTGAATAAGATGAACAAAAAACAAGGTATTTTTTTAGCGATTTTCATTGGATTATTAGTTATAACTGCTATCGCATTCTGGTATTTTTCACCACAGTGGGCAGACAATAGTGATTATCCGTATTATGGTCATATGGTGGGAAGTTGGGGTATGCCATTTGGTATGTTAGCAATGGGTATATTTTGGATCGGTGTGATTTACTTTGCATTTAATGGTTTTAGTTATCGGAGTGAATGTAGACATGATCAAGCAATTGAAGTGTTAAAATCACGCCTTGCAAAAGGTGAGATAACAATTGATGAATACGAAAAACTAGTAGAGAAATTGAGGGATAAATAATATGAAAAAAGGTTTGATTGTTTTCGGACTAACCGTTGCTGTTGCATTTTTAGGCACGTTATCAATGGGGGCTGTAAATGCATATTCACGTGATAGTGGTAATGATATTCTTGAGTTAAATTTTAGCCAACATGGCATGATGGAATCTAGTTACAGTCTTAATAGCTTTGAAAAGATATATCTTCATCTATCCACTGAAAATCAAGAAAAAATAGATTCTGGATTTGCAAGTGAGTTATTAACTACAGATGTTCAAGAAAAAACCGTGTCAGAAGTTGTTGAACTCATTAAGCAGATTAAATCGGATATCATAGATGATGTTCAGATTGAGTATTCTTACCAACGATTTGGGATGATGGGTGGTAACATGATGGGGTATGGTGGAAATGATCCATATGCAAATTGTGGTTACCAGAATAATGCAAGTACTTATGAATGGTTGTATATTCATTCGAGTGATGTCCAAAGAGATAGTTTGGATTTATCGTTTGCGGAAGATATTATGAATTTAGATTTATCTAATCTCTCTGTTCAAGAAATTGTTGAAAGTATAAAAGAAATTAAGACAAATATAGTTAATCGATTTTTAAATCCTGTTCAGCCAAATGAATAAATAGGATGTGGGTGGGTATATACTCACCCATATTTTATTGTTGTTGTATAATAGATATATAGGAAGTGATAAGAATGAAAACATTAATTGTTGAAGATTATCCGAAGATCAATCAGTTATTAGCGATGTATGCACGTAATGATGGACATGAAGTCAAACAAGTATATAACGGTGAGGAAGCACTTGCAGCGATTCACAATGAAAGATTTGAAATTATTCTCTTAGATTTAATGCTTCCAGGAATACAGGGTGAAGAACTCATCAAGCAAATTCGCAAAGTATCCGATGTCTATATTATCGTATTATCAGCTAAAATTGATATCAAAGACCGTGTCGATGTCATCACACTTGGGGCAGATGATTATATGATTAAGCCTTTTTCAATTGATGAGGTCATGGCTAAACTCAAAAATGTTGAAAAAAGACTTGTTGTTAATCATCCAACAATCTATACATTTAATCATTCACATCTAAAAGTTCTACCCTTAAGTAGAGAGGTTTTTGTTCACAATCAATTGATCAATTTAACACAATACGAATATGATATTTTATTGCATCTGCTTTCGCATCCTAACATTGTTTTTTCTAGAGATATGATTATTGAGCAGTGTTTTTCAAATAGTGATGCTTATGACCGCGTTATTGATGTTTTTATAAAAAACATCAGAAAAAAAATTAATTTTTCTTCTGAAAAGTCATACATTAAAACGCATTATGGTATTGGATATCAGTTTGTGGGGGTAAAAGATGAATAGTATAAAGAACCTCCTTATATCACAAATCTTTAAAATAGTGCTCATCATTTTTCTATCAACCATTTTTTTATTGAATATTGCTTTTTATTTTTTTTCAAATAACCAATTCCAAAAAGAAATTGCAAGACAATATGATGAACTATACAATATGACTGCTCATCTATCCACTGAAGAAAACTTCGAAAGTTTAATCGTATATTTGGAGCATTATACACATAATAATGATGTAACAATTCATTTCAAAAATGTTACAGAACAAACCGTTTTCACCAATGATTTTGATGATATATTAATAAAGTTTGAAGCTATATATTATGATAATGTTCTGCTTGGTTATTTAGCAGTCGACTTTGAATCTTCTAAATTAAGTAAAGATATTCTTTACGGCTTTGTTGGGTTAAATTTAGTCTCTATTACATTGTTCGCTTTTGGGATGTATATTTTATATAAATTTCTTAGAAATGAAAATACTAAGATAAGGTTGGACTTAAAACATATTGAGGTTGAAAATTCGACTTTCGCATATAAAGAAATGAAACAATTGCACTTTCAACTCATGACTAACCAAGTTCAAAGAGAAAAACAAAGATCTGTTTATGAGTCTCATATTAAAAGTATTGCACACGATATCAAAACCCCTCTTTCAGTAATACGAATCTATGCAGATTCATTAGTCAATGAAAAACTTAATCCAACTAAAGATGTTTTTTTGGATATTCAAGTAGAAACTATTAAAATAACGAACTTAATTCCTAAGTTTATTGAGCTCGATTATGTTGAAATACCATATCTTCAAAATATCTCTTTATTTATTAACAAATACGCACATAAGTACAAAGAAATATTCGAAAGTAAACAGATTTCTATAACACTCGAATTAGAGACTTTACTTGTAAATATTTCAGATAAAGATTTAGAAAGATTAATTGAACACCTTTTATTCAATGCTTTTTATTATTCTAATCCACAATCAAATATTACAATCTCAGTTCAAAATAAAACAAGAAGACTGGTAGTTAGTGATGAAGGGATTGGTATGACAAGTGAAACAATTATAAATATCTTAAAAGGTCCTTATCGTTCAGGAGAGGCAATGAAATTTAACGAAAAAGGTAGTGGATTGGGTCTTCAATTTGTAAAAGATATTGTTCGAAAATTGGAAGCAAATTTGCAAATTGACAGTGTTGTAGGACAAGGAAGCAAAATAATTATTCAATTTTCTTAATAAAAAGCAGAAATTCATCGGTGCAAATGAATGTGCGATATCGAACTTGTTTTCACAATCTATAATGAAATGTATTGTTTATATGTTCCCACACTGGAAAAAGTCTGGAATGGGGAAACATAAAATGGCCAAAAATATGTTTCCGACGTACACGAAACGACAAATTTTCGAGCAATTAGATATACTCCACGCACGTTGAAACTATCACGTTGCTTTCTTTAAAAACCACTTAACAAAGCCATTTGTATAATAGTACAAGAGGCATTTAGCCCTTTAAAACTTGGTTAAATGCTTCTTTTTATACTTTTTGCCCAATGTGGAAACATCAAACTATGCTTTAAGCATATAATTTCTTGAGTGTGAGAACATCTATTTCGTAAAAAATTATATCACTACACCTAGGGTAAACATCTTAGTTAAGCCACCCTTTGTGTGATATGTTACCACAACGATTGGTTCGTTTTTTAAGAACTCAAAACGTCTTTCTCTGATCTCGTTGTCTGATAATCTTCGGTTCTAGGAAAACATTAGATAAAGAAGAACAAAGTTTCGATGATAATGGGGATTTTTATGGGATAACTGTTATAATAGTAGTGATTAGGAGAGTGGAATTATGATTGAAAAATATTGTTTAAATGAGAAAATATTGCCTAATTTACCTACACCACATGACTGTATAATTGAAAGTATATCGTTTGATGATGAATATTTTATATTTAACTTTGAGAAGAATATTGCACGACATGATTCAATAGTGTATAAAGGAGTTAATTTAGATTCGCTTATTATAAGATATCATTTGGTAGATCCTTTGTTTGATACATACTTATGGAAATTAAGGACTTCATTGTTTAGGAAAGAAGGATATATTCTAATTAACAATAATAAGCTTGTTGATCTAGCTCAAAATAAAAGATTAGAATATCTTCATCAGTACATTGGATATGAGTCGATAATTATCAAACTTTTCGATACTAGCGAAATTATGCTCGAACTTAATGCTGATTTTATTGAATATGAATGGATCGAAAAAAAAGTGTGACTTGTTCACTGCTCGTTCATTTAAAAACTGAGTTTTAGGATACCATATGTGCAGGTAAACGGATACTGAAAAGTTATACGTTGATTTGTGAAATGCCATTTAAGCAAGTTAATGGTTGATTATAAATGCAAGTTCTTGCAAAAAAATTCAATAGTTTGAATTGCATATTGATATAATCTGATTATTATGCTAAAATTGTATTGAATTAAATTGCAAGAACATGCAAAAATATGCAATAGGTGATAATGAAATGAGAATTAATAGAGACAAGTACCTTAATGAGCTAATCAGTAAAATGCATAACAAAATGATCAAAATAATCACAGGTATTAGAAGATGTGGAAAATCATATTTGCTTAATGAAATATTTTACGATTATCTTATCTCCTTGGGTGTCAATGAAGATCATATTATAAGAATTTCCTTAGAAGATTTGGAAAATGAATATTTAACAGACGCCTATGTGTTAAATAATCACGTAAAATCATTGATTAAGGATGACCAAATGTATTATTTAATTGTCGATGAGATCCAACAAGTTAATCGTTTTGTACCGCTTTTAAATGGGTGGTTAAAAATTAAGAATTTAGATGTTTATGTCAGTGGATCTAATTCTAGATTTTTATCTAAAGATGTGATCACTGAGTTTAGAGGAAGAGGCGATGAAATTTATGTGTCTCCTTTAACGTTCAAAGAGTACTATGATGCTCGAGGAAAAGACTTTGATGATGCATGGAATGAATATATTATTTATGGTGGAATGCCTTTTGTATTAGAAAGAAGCACGAATGAGCAAAAGTCTAAGTACTTAAAAGATTTATTTAATGAAATATACATTAAGGATATCAAAGAAAGATATGGGATTAGAAATGATTCCCAATTAGAAACGCTACTTAACATCATTTCTTCATCGATTGGTTCCTTGACAAATCCATCAAAGATAGAACATGCCTTCAAAAGTGTGAAACAAGAAACGCTTTCGAGAAACACCATAGAGAGTTATTTGGATATTTTAGAAGATACATTTTTAATTAAGAAAACTAATCGCTACGATATTAAGGGTAGAAAGTATATTAATACACCTTCAAAATACTACTTTGTGGACATGGGACTTAGAAATGCCCGTTTAAACTTCAGGCAATTAGAAGACACACACATGATGGAAAATATCATTTATAATGAACTTATTCAAAGAGATTATAATGTAGATATTGGTGTTGTTGAAGTCAGTGAAAAAAACGAAAATGGCAATTATGTAAGAAAATCTCTAGAAATTGATTTTGTTGCTAATATGACAAATGATAAAATCTATATACAATCAGCATATCATTTACCAAACAGCGATAAAGTGAGACACGAGAAAAGACCCTTTTTGAATGTTGATGATTCATTTAGGAAATTCATTATTGTAAGAGATAATATTGATGTAAGAAAAGATGATTACGGCATTATTACTATCGGTTTGAAACACTTTCTTTTAAATGATGATCCATTCAGGTTATAAGGATTAACGGGTTCATTGGATCCATAAAATATGTTACTTTGGTATTATTGACAATTTTCAACCATGTAAAGGTAAACATATTTTAGTCGAATTTAATGTTTCTTTAATACACACAAGGTTCATTTTACAAGCAATATGGTTTTTTCAACGCACGTAGAAAATGTGGCATTGCTTTCTTTGAAAAGAACTTAACAAATATTTTAAAATATATTAAACAGGAGATTTATATACAAAATGACACATGTATATTTCATTAGACATGCAGAGCCAAATCATCAAAATCATGATGATCAAAGTCGAGAACTTACTCATAAAGGATTAGAAGATAGAAAATTAGTAACGAATTTTCTGATCGATAAGCAAATAGAAGTTGCTTATTCAAGTCCATATAAAAGAGCTATAGATACCATATCTCATTTTGCTGAAACGATAAATCTAAACATAAATTTAGAACCTATTTTAAAAGAACGTACGATTAGCAACAACTGGATTGAAGACTTTCAATCATATGCTAAAAAACAATGGATGGATTTTGATTTTAAACTTATAGGTGGCGAATCACTTTTTCAAGTCCAAATGAGAAATATTAGTTGTTTAAATGATATATTAAAAAAACATCAAGGTATGAATATCATTATCGGGACACACGGTACTGCTCTTAGTACAATTATTAATTATTATGATAAATCATTTAATTATGAATCGTTTTTACGCATTAAAGATGTCATGCCGCTGATTGTACATGCTGTATTTAAAAATGAACAAATGATTTCATATCAATATATGAATATTTTTCAAGGAGATAAAAATGGTAAAAGATAAAGATAAAATTGAAGCAAATAAGATTGCTTGGGGAAAATTAGCTGAAATTCAGTATCAAAGATTTAGTGAATTATTTAATAAAAACGAAATGCATATAAATCCATATGTAGAAAAAGAATTAGGTGACATTAAGGGTAAAAAAATATTACATCTTCAATGCAATACAGGAGCTGATTCTATTTTACTAGCTCGAAAAGGCGCACTTGTTACTGGTGTTGATATAGTAGATGATAATATATATTACGCTAAAAAAATGGCAGAAGAACAAGGTATTTCAAATATAGAATTTATTGCATCTGATGTTTTAGAACTTACAAATGTTTTAGAAGGAAAATTTGATATCATTGTAACTTTTGATGGTGTCATAGGGTGGTTACCAGATTTAAATGCTTGGGGTAAAGTATTAGGGTGTTTCTTAAAAGATGATGGCTATTTTTATCTTCATGATTCCCACCCGTTTTTCTTAATTTTTGATGAAGCAAAACTACCTAAAGGCGTACTTGATATTAAGTATCCTTATTTTGATAAAGGTTCTGATTTTAGTGAGCTTATTGGTGGATATGCATCTGATGCTAAAAAAGCTGATAATTATTTTTGGGGACATTCTATGTCTACCATTATTAATGGTTTATTAACTGGTGGCTTATATATCACATACATCAATGAATATGATCGATGTGTTGAAGGTATGGGTGGAACCACACTAGATAAAGATGGTATGTCATATTATCCAGATTTTGAACAAAAATTACCAATCATTTTAAGTATAAAAGCAAAGAAAATAATCAATAAATAAAAATAGGAGGAAGAAATGAAAACAGATCCAATTAAAATGACATTTAAAGAAGGTTTTGTAGGTGAAATGACTTCACCAACAGGCACAGTGAAAATAGGAAAACAAGAACAAGGGGTTTCACCATATCATATGTTATATGGAGCGCTAGGTTCATGTTTTTATGCGACTTTTTTAAGTATCGCAGATAAGATGAGATTAACACTAGATGGTGCAGAATTAGAAATTTCTGGAACTAAAAGAGATCAAAGCCCAGCTACATTAGAACATGTTTTAATAAAATTAGTTGTATTTAATCCAAGTCATGAAGAAAAATTAAGAAAAGCAGCTAGTTTAGGTGCTCAGCATTGTTCAATACATGAAACCATTAGTAAAGTAGCAAATATAGAGCTAGAAGTTATATTCAAGTAAAATTATGTTTAAGTATTATATATGCTTTTAGAAAGGGTGAATAGCTTTTGAATATCATTGCTCAAAAAGTAAAAGATGTCTTTTTTTCTGTGTTACCTATAATCATCATTGTACTTATTCTACATTTTACAGTATCACCAATTGAGACAGCCATGCTATTTAGATTTTTACTTGGCTCTTTTTTTGTTATGATTGGATTGGTAATATTTCTTCTAGGTGTTGATATAGCTATAACACCGTTAGGAACATTGACTGGTTCTACACTTGCGAAAACTAATAGACTTTGGATTGTATTAATCGCAGGTTTTATATTAGGATTCTTTATATCTTTGGCTGAGCCAGGATTATTGGTTTTAGCAAATCAGGTGGATTTTGTTACATCTGGTCAAGTATCTAGTTTAACAATATTATTAGTCGTATCTTTTGGATTGGCAGTGATGTTAGCTTTTGGGTTTTTAAGAATATTTTATAATATACCATTATACAAGATTTTAATCATCCTGTATGGCATTATATTTTTATTAGCTATATTTGTTTCTGAAGGGTTTTTAGCGATTTCATTTGATTCTTCAGGATCAACAACAGGTATTTTAGCAGTTCCGTTCATGCTCGCTTTATCTGTTGGTGTATCAAAAATGAAAAGAGATTCAAAAGCTTCTGAAAAAGATAGTTTTGGTTTAGTAGCAATTGCGTCAACAGGTGCTATTATATCGGTGTTATTATTAGATATATTTAGTGTCTCTGATTTTTCATCAGTAAATATAGCAACTGAAATTACAGCTACTGATAAAATACTTGCTCCATTTTTAGACATTATACTACCTAATACAATAGATAGTTTTTTAGCGATATTACCGCTATTTGTGATTTTAATAGTCTTACAAATATTGTTTTTTAAATTAAAAAAGCGAGAGATGAGAAAATTATTAACAGGATTTGGATTTTCTTTTATCGGACTACTTATATTTTTAGTAGGCGTTAATGGTGGATTTATGGATGTAGGATCTAGTATAGGAACAACACTAGCAACAATTGATCAAAAAATATTCATAATTATTAGTGCATTTGTTATTGGAGTTGTAACGATTTTAGCAGAACCTGCAGTCTATGTATTAACACAACAAATAGAAGATGTAACCAGTGGTTATGTTAAAAAACAAACAGTTTTAATACCACTAGCTATCGGTGTTGGTATAGCCATCTTACTCTCAATTCTAAGAATTCTAGTACCTGGTCTTAAATTATGGCACTACTTATTACCTGGATACTTAATTAGTTTAGGACTTATGTTTATAACCCCTAAATTATTTGTGGGTATTGCATTTGATGCAGGTGGTGTAGCAACTGGACCCATAACAGCAACTTTCATCTTAGCATTTATTCATGGTGCAGCAAATGCTTATGAAGGTGCAGATTTAATTATCGATGGTTTTGGGATGATAGCCATGGTGGCTATGATTCCAATCATTACTCTAGAGTTGTTAGGACTCGTATATAAATTTAAAACCAGACGTAAAGGAGATGAGTATAATGAATCACCCAAATAATCAAACATCAACTTTCGAGTTAATTTATATCATTGTTAATTTTGGACTCGGTAGTAAAGTATTAAAATTAGCGAAAAAGAATGGTATTAAAGGTGGGACTGTTGTTATTGGGAAAGGAACAGTTAAACATGATTTGTTAAATTTTTTCTCATTATATGACAAAAGAAAAGAGATTGTAATGATCGGATCAGATTCTGTGACTGCAAATATAGTTATCGATAAAGTATATAAACACTTTAAGATGAATAAACCAAATCATGGCATCATATTTACGATTAAAATGAATCAGGTTGTTGGATCAAGCCAGTATCAAAAACCAGTAAAACCTATTAAAAGGAGTGAAAAGAATATGGAATATCAAGTGATAGTAACTATCGTGAATCGTGGAAGTGCACAAGATGTTATAGAGGTCGCTAATGAAGCGGGTTCTCGTGGGGGAACAATTATTAAGGCAAGAGGTTCAGGTACACATGAAACAAGTAAGATATTCAACATGGAAATTGAACCAGAAAAAGAAATGGTTATGATTTTATCTAGAAAAGATATAACAGATAAGATTGTTGAAAATATAAGAGTTAAACTAGAACTTGATAAACCTGGGAAAGGCATCTTATTTATACAAGATGTTCATCAGGCTTATGGTATCTATGAAGAAAAGACAAAAGAAGCGTAATGAGTCATATGAACTACATAGAAAAAATCAAATCATACCAAACAAAAAATGAACAAGAAATGGTAGATCAAAAAGCTATTTTAGAGTTCATCAAACATAACAAAGATCATTTATATCGTACGAACTTAGTTGCACATATGACATCATCAGCGATAGTAGTTAACAAGACTTTAGATAAAGTTTTATTCGCATTTCATAATATTTATCAGTCATGGAGTTGGTTGGGAGGCCACCTTGATGGCGATGATGATATGTTGAGTGTTGCCATAAAAGAAGCTAAAGAAGAAACAGGCATAAAAAACGTCAAAGCTTATAGGGATGATATATTTATGATAGATGTCATCCATGTTAACAATCACATAAAACATGGTAAATATGTCCCAGATCATCTACATTTAAATGTGACCTTTTTGTTGCTGGCTGATGAGCATGAACCTTTAACCGTTAAAAAAGATGAAAACCAAGCTGTTAAATGGTTTTTAATTGATGATGTCTTAAACAATGTCAGTGAAGAAAGAATGAAACCTGTTTATCAAAAAGCATTTCAAGCAATAAAACATATACGTTCTAAGATCTAACGCATGTAAATATAAAATTGGAGGGCAATCATGCAAGGATTTAAAGATTTAACTAAGTGGGTTGATGAGGTAAGAGATCTATGTCAACCAGATAGTGTTTATTGGGTTACGGGGAGTAAAAAAGAGGAAAAAGAGTTTTATGAAATGCTTGTTAGTCAGCAAAAAGCAATCCAGTTAAATCCTTTATTAAGGCCAAATTCCTATGCCTTTTTTAGCGATCCATCTGACGTTGCTAGAGTTGAGAAAAGAACATTTATTGCATCAAAAAATGAAGATGATGCAGGTCCAACTAACAATTGGTATGAGCCTACGCTATTAAAAGAAAAAATGACAACTTTATATAGAAACTCAATGTGTGGAAGAATCATGTATGTTATGGTTTATATGATGGGACCCATAGATGCACCTATTTCAAAAGTAGGTGTAGAGATAACAGATAGCCTTTATGTTGTTGTTAATATGATAAAGATGACACGTATGGGTGATGATGTATTATTAAAAGTAAAACAAGGCGATGATTTTATCTTAGGTCTTCATTCAGTAGGTGCTCCATTAAAAGAAAATCAAATTGATGTATCTTGGCCATGTGCACCTATGGAAGAAAAATTTATTGCGCATTTTCCTGAAGAAAGATTAATTTGGTCTTATGGATCAGGGTATGGTGGTAATGCGCTTTTAGGGAAAAAATGTTTAGCATTAAGAATTGCATCTAAGATTGCCAAAGATGAAGGTTGGATGGCTGAACATATGCTTATCTTAAAAATTACTAATCCTGAAGGGCACTTTAAATATTTCTTAGGAGCATTTCCTAGTGCTTGTGGAAAAACTAATTTATCGATGCTCATTCCAACGATTCCTGGATGGAAAGTTGAAACCATTGGTGATGATATCGCTTGGATATGGAGAAAAAAAGATAACAAATTATATGCGATTAATCCTGAAAAGGGATTTTTCGGAGTTGCGAAAGGCACATCATATCACTCAAATCCAAATGCGATGAAAGCTATAGAAAAAAATACGATATTTACAAATGTCGCATTAACAGATGATCTAGATATTTGGTGGGAAGGTATCGACCAAGAAAAACCTGAACATCTAAAAGATTGGCAACAAAATGATTATGATAAGTCTAAAGACTATCCAGCTGCACATCCAAATTCTAGGTTTACTGTTGAAGCTATTGAATCACCAGTTTTAGCTAAAGAATGGGATGATCCTAATGGTGTATTAATCTCAGCGATATTAATCGGTGGTAGAAGACCAAATACGATTCCACTGGTTCATGAATCTATAGATTGGAATCATGGTGTTTTTATGGGATCTATGATGGGGTCTGAAATTACAGCAGCAACCATTTCTGATCAGATAGGTATAGTTAGAAGAGATCCTTTTGCGATGTTACCTTTTATTGGTTATCATGTAGGTGATTATCTTCAACATTGGATGGATATGGCAAAAGATGTTGATCCCTCATTATTGCCTAAAATATATTATGTCAATTGGTTTAGAAAAAATACTGATGGGCAGTTTTTATGGCCAGGCTTTGGCGAGAATTCAAGAGTCTTAAAATGGATATTTGAAAGAATTGATCATAAGGCTTCTGCAAAACTTACACCAATTGGTTATCTTCCAGAAATAGAGTCTATAGATTTAAGTCATCTAGATATCAGTCAAGAAGATTTAAATACTTTATTAAGTGTGGACAAACATGAATGGCTAGATGAAGTTGAGTCCATTAGACTATATTATCAAACACTTGGATCAAAGCTTCCTAAATGTTTATTAAAAGAATTAGATATGCTTAAAGATAGATTAGAAAAAATGGTATAGAAAAGAAGTGTAATTATGAAAAAAACTGGTTATTTTAAAAGTCCAATTGGATATATTATCTATGTTCATGAAGCGCATAAACTACATCAAATGCGCATAGAAGAAGATCAGTTAGATCAACATATGACATTTGAAAATGATGATGACATAAACACGCAACTTGAACAATATTTTAAGGGTAGTTTAACATCATTTAATCTTGATATAGTTTTTGAAAGTGGAACAGATTTTCAAAGAAGTGTATGGAAACAATTATTAAAGATACCGTTTGGAAAAACAAAAAACTATCAAGAAATAGCAGAACTTGTTGGTAGTCCTCATGCCATGCGTGCAGTTGGTCAAGCATGTAAAAAAAATCCTATAGGTATTGTAGTCCCATGTCATAGAGTCATAGGGAAAAACAATCAACTTACAGGATACTCTGGCAAAGATTATGTTCATTTAAAGAAAAAGTTATTAGATATGGAAAAAGCGTTTCTTGATTGAAACGCTTTTGTTTTAATTATGTGTGTAGTTATAGATGATTTGGTATAGTTGTTTTGCTTTAAAAGGTTTGTATAAGACATCATTCATGCCGTGATCTATACACTTTTTCACATGATCTTGATAAGTGTTTGCAGTCATTGCGATGATTGGCGTTTTTAAATCTTTTTCTCTAATCGCTTTGGATGCTTCAAAGCCATCTAGGACCGGCATAGAAACATCCATTAAGATTAAGTCATATGGAAATTCTAATGATTTAGATATAGCTTCCTTACCATTGATGGCAGTAGTAACACGTAAATTGATTTGTGTAAGAAGCTTTTCTGTTGCTTGACGGCTTAATAGATTATCTTCTACAACAAGAATGGATAAATCTTTATCTGGTAATTGATAAGTTTCTTCCGCTTTTTTTTCAATGATTTGATCACTTAATTCTACAGGTATCGTTATCGTAAAAGTTGTTCCCGCACCATATGTACTTTTCACATCTATTCTACCTTGAAGTAACGTTGTTAAAGCTTTACTTATAGATAGACCAAGTCCCGTTCCACCAAAAGTTTTAGAGATGTCTTTATGAGCTTGTGAAAATACTTTAAATAAGTTTAATTGTTCTTCATCAGTCATCCCTATACCGGTATCACTAATTGAGATTTGAAGTAAATGTTTTTCATCAACTTTACTGATTGATGTTTCAATATCTATGCCACCAGATAAGGTGAACTTTATAGCATTGGATAAAATGTTCGTTAAAATTTGTTTTAAGAAGTTTAAATCACTAGCAAAAACAAAGTAATCTTGATGAGTTACATGTAAATATAACCCTTTTTTCTTGAGCTCTGCATCAAACATATCACTCATAGATTCAATTAATTGTTTGATGGAGATAATATCTTTTGATAAAACGGGTTTTTGGTAACTCAATTTTGATAACTGTAAGATATTATCTAGTTGATGGAGTCCTTGGTCAAGGGCATTTGACATGTTATGAATATAGTTTTTTTGTGTAGGTGTTAAAGCTTCTTTTTCAAATAGATCTATATAACTTGTCAAAGATGATAAAGGCGTTTTTATTTCGTGACTCATCTCGTATAGATATGTTTCTTGTTTTTTAATCATTTGTTCTAGATGTGAAATTTCTTTTTTATATTGATTAAGTTCAGGTATATATATTAAATAACCATGACTAGATTTAGGTAGATAAATGAGTTTAAATGTTTTTTGCTCCTTTAACTCAACAATTTGAGTATAAGGTTTATTCATTTTTAATAGTTTTTCGATTTTTTCTTGGTCTTTTAAAGACCATAAAGATTTAAATATCTCAAAATCAATTGTTGATTTGACAGATAAAAATGCTGAAAGTTCATTTGATAATCTTAATGAAGTTGAATCTAGCAGTTTAAATGATAGAAGATATGAATCAATTTCATCAAAATTTTTATTTTTCCTAAAGCTTAATTTCATATAATCACCCATCCTTATTATCCTCATTATACCATTATATCTTTAATATGAATGGGTATGATTTGAAATTAGTGTATATAAATATAAGTAATTAATGGTAAACTAATTATAAACAATCGTGATGTATACATGATGAATTTTTAAAAATGCGTTATAATTGATATATAATCTATGATTAAAGGGGTATAGCAAAAGTCAATGAAAAGATACACATACAAACTAGGCATAGCATTTATCTTATCTTATATACTACTGATGTTGGTAGTTGTTTTTGCGTATACTCAAATCTCGCAAAATTTCATTTTAAATCAAGCAGAAGAACATTTAATTAAATCTGGAGAAACTGTAACTAAACAAATTGAGTTACAGCTTTTATATGATTATGAAAAATTTGAAAGTGAGATCAATACATTTGTCCAAAATGATGAAGATCCAATTGAGGGACTAAAGAATTTAGAAGTTCCATTAAGTATCTTAAATGAAAGTTATGTGTATTATGGAATTATTGATATCGATTTAAAATCTGTTTTAATTAATGATCAAACATATATATTTTCAGATAGTTATTCAACAACTGATTTTGATCAGAAAATAAGTTTTTATCGATTTGATCAAGCGTTTTTAAACGCACAAGAAGACACGATGTATGGAATATTTAAGGTAGATACTTATGTCGCATATTTTGAGTTAGAACCTTTTATTGCTCATTTTATGGCAGCTGAAAAAATTGAAAATGAATATGTAATGATGGGTGATGAAAACTCCATCTATGTGAGTTCAAATCTAGATTCATCACAAAATCTATTTTATAATTTCATAAGACAATCAGGATATAATGAAGATTATATCGATGAAATTATCGATGTTGTATCAAATCATCAAACAGATGTATTTAACATGAATTTTTTAAATCAAGAGTCGGTAGTATCATTTATCCCAATAACTACGAGTCTTTCTACAAAGGGTTATTATTTAGTTCAAATTTATGCTGAGGCAGCAGTTGTTGACTCGCTTAATTATCTTACATCTACACTATGGGCATTGTTTGCGGTTATATTCGTATTGTTTTCAATTACTTTAATTGTCATCTATAAAATACTAGAACAAAAAGTACATGATATCGAAAATGCGAGATTAAATCTCTATTATGCTAAACCATATGTTATGAAGATTAAAAAATCAGGAAAAATAAGATCTTATAATCGAGCATTTGCTAGACTTTTACAAGGCTCAAAAAAATATACTTATTTAAGA
>Ga0265293_10004122_pt1 | contig 26040 bp, 24 predicted proteins | sample Munlanlewell138R_FD_192505 | JGI IMG/M metagenome (GOLD analysis project Ga0265293, IMG submission 192505) | Leachate microbial communities from a municipal landfill in Southern Ontario, Canada - Leachate well 138R | ecosystem: Engineered > Solid waste > Landfill > Unclassified | place: Canada...
AAGCTCTTTTAAGCCATCAAGTAAAATTTCTTTTGTATTTTTTTTCCCTAAGTAGCCGACGATTCCACACATATTTTATTCCCTTAATTTATTTTTAACGATGTCGGAAGTAATTCCGCCATCTTCGCTAGCCGCTATGGCACTGAAGCTAGGCGTTGTCACGCCAGATTCTAGAGTTTTTTGTTAATAACATATAAATTTTTTTGACATTATTACATATATCGTTTTGTTTTTCTATTAAGAAGCTGTCTCTTACCCTATTTTTGGTGCTATGAATTTTAGCGGTGACAATATTTATGCTAAGTTCTTCAAAACAGACCATAATATAAGCCAAAAGACCTTTTTGGTTTTGTGTGTTTATGCAAACTTCTGCATAGGTGAGCGAGTGTTCACAATCTATATCTATCTCATTTTTATTTATAACTACATCTTTTAGTTTTATATCTCTGCTCATGTCAAAAGCGTTGTTGATTATATTTTCTATGTGAATCGTCTCACTATCATCCACATGCTCTATAAACTCTATCTTAAAATACTTAACGTCGTCAAAGAGGGTAAATATCTCCATTGATGCAACATCAAGGTGGCTTAGAGATGCCAGAAGATAGCCTATATTTAGCGGGAGTTTTCTGTATATCTCAATTACCAAAGAGCTTTGCAAATTAATAGAGAAGTCATACTCTTTTGTCTTTGAGGCTTTCTTGGCTATCTCTATAATATCATGAGGTGTATGTTTTAGAAAAAAGAGATTTGACTCAATTCGTAGAAGTTTGCTCTGTAGGAGTTTTGGCAACTCAATAAACTCCTGAAGTTTTGCGACGCGCCTTTCGCTGTTTATCCTTTTTGATGCGTCGGTTATTCTTTGGCGGTTTTGTGCGACCTCAAGTGCGTTTATATAGAGCTCGCGCAAAAGTTTAGATGTAAAAGAGTTGTAAACACCTTCGCCGACTCCGTTTATATCCGCATAGGTAAGAACGTAAAGGAGTTTCAGATTTTTTATGCCTCCCACGTTTGACATAAACTTATAGAGCGTTTTTTCATTATGTATATTTTCTCTATGTGCTACATTACTCATGGTTACATGCTGTTTTACTAGAGTAACGCATCTCTCTTTCTCCTCCTCTTTGAGTTTCATTTTTTGGGCAAAAGCGGCTATGAGTTTAGCTCCCACTTCGCTGTGATCTTGCACTCTTCCTTTTCCGCTGTCATGAAATAGAGTTACAATCTTTAGTAAAAGTTTCTCATCGCTGCTAAACTCATCATGTAGTTTTTTGATAAAAGGCTCTTTGATATTCTCAAGTGCCTCTACACATTTTATGGAGTGAATATCTACCGGATAGTGATGGTATCCGTCAAACTGAGGCAGATGAAGCACTTTTTTAAAGTTGCCAAACAGATGATGGAGGATTCCTGCATCGTAAAATAGTTTTAAAAACGGGTACATATATCTTTTTTTGAAGAGCTCTTTTAGAAGTGAGTATGTTTTTGCTTGAAGCGGATACTTTATCTTTGTATATGTAAGTTGATTTAAAAATCCGGCATCAAAATGGTATGGTTTATCTTCCAGCGATACCAAAATCTCAAGCAGCTTGTTAAGTGGGAGAGTCGTAAGGTTGTAGGAGGCATAGACTCTATCATTTAGCTTATAGATGCCTTTGTATATACGATTTTTTCTAAACTCCCCAAGCTGTGACATATCGGCAATGTAAGGACGAATCATCTTTTTAATAAATATTTGCGTAAAGTTGCTTATACGCCACTGCGCTTCAAGAACTTTTGAAACCATCTTCTGTTGATTGGTAAATCCAAGAAGACGGCTTACTTCGGGTATAAACTCTAGAAGAAGTCTGTCCTCTTGCTTGTTTGTAATAAGATGAAGAGCGCTTCTTGTACGAAAAAGTAGCTCCAGTGCTGCTCTATACTCTCTGTACTCCTCATCCGAGAATAGAGTGCCTGCTAAATCTTTGAGCGTTGTAACTCCGTAGATTGTATGTGCAATCCAAAAGATAGAGTTGGAGTCGCGAAGTCCGCCGACACTCTCTTTGATATTTGGCTGCATTGATGTCGGGTACTTTTTACGTCTTAGCTGCGACTCTTTGACTTTTGAGAGAATAAACTCTTTTTGACTATGGAGGCGTATCCTATTTAGCTCTTTGCTTGTCTCATGCCATGTAAGCGTAGAACCTGTTACAAATCTGGCTTCCATCAATGCCGTTCTAATGGTAATATCCTCTTTGCTTGGGGCAAAAAGGTCGTTTACCTCATGAACTCTATGTCCAAGTTTCAGTCCAGCATCAAGAGCAAGATAGAAAAACTTCTCTATTATGAGTTCGCTGTTAAAGCCGTCTACTTTTTCATAGACTATAAGCAGATCCACATCACTGTGGACACAGAGCTGTTCGCGACCGTAGCTTCCCAGAGCGATAATCGCTATGGGGATGGAGCTTCTCATGGGAAGATAGTTGCCAAAGATGCGTCTTAGCGTAGTTTTGTACATCAAAGTTATAATGGAGTCGAGCTGTTTTGTATGGCGGACAAGAAAATCTTTTCCCTGATTTTTTTTAAACAACTCACTTAGTGAAGTTTTATACTCACGGATAAAAGCTTTAAAGAGCTTTGATAGCTCAAAATCACTACCGTTTTTTTCTATTAAATCTTCAATCTGCAGTATTAAATCCAAATAAAATATCCTAATTTTTTTATTATTATAGTCAAATTACCCATTTTTGCTATAATCGCTACGATTAAAAAATAGGCAGAGGAAAATATAACATGACAATAACAAAAAGAGTAACTTTTATAGCAAAAGAGGGTAGTGAAGCTAAAATGAAAGAGCTTTTAACTGCAATGGTTAAGCCAAGTAAAGCAGAAGATGGCTGCATATTTTACGATATTTTTGTGTATGAAAACAACCCGAGAAAATTTATGGCAGTTGAGTCTTGGAGAGATGAAGCCGCTTTAGATGGACATAAAGCAAGCAAACATTACGCTATTTATAAGTCTTCTTATGAGCCGTATTGTGAAAAAAAATATAGTGATGAACTAGAGGTTTTGGGGTAAGAATGGTGTGATTATTTTGCAAGCTAGCGGGAGTGCAGTGAGCAGACAACGGTTAAAGATAGCCAATAAATTGCCGTTAGGTGATTTATTGGCTACTCTGTTTTGTTAGCATATTCCCTCTTAATAGTTTCTGCAATAACAGCTCTTCTACATTTTGTCTTGAATCAAAAATAGCCATAATATAAACAGTATCATTTTCAATTTTGTACATTATTCTGTAAGGTTGTGCAATCAGTTCTCTATAAATAGTTATACCTTCTTTTAGAAGTTCAGGAACTACTCTACCTCTTAAAGGAAAAAAATTGCTAGATTGCACTTTTTCTTTTATTTGTTCATAAACTTTTCTTGCAGCATTTAAACTATCTTTTTTGATATAATCAACAATATTTAAAAGGTCTTCTTTTGCATTTGAAGTCCATTTAACTTTATTAATTTTAATCATTTATCAAGGAGTTCTTCTACAGAGTTAAAAACATCTTCTTCAGTCTGAAGATTTTCACTTCTAATATCTTCTTCTGCAAATGAAAGAAGCTTCATTATAGTAAGAGCATTTTTCATATCTTCATAACTTTTTGGATCTTGTATAACAGCTTTAGCTTCACCATTTTGTGTGATAATCATAGGTCTATGAGTTTCATTGATATATTTTAAAACATCAGCTGCTTTACTTTTTAGATAGGTAACAGGCTTTATATCATTTACAATTTGCATAAAATCTCCTTCAGTCCTTTTATTGTACCAAATTAAGACTTAATGTACAAATGTGATGCTAACGGTCACGCAGTGAGCGGATAACGGTTGAGTTAAGCGACAAGGCGATATAACTTAGTAAAATTTAGTCTTGCATCTAACCAATTTTAAAAGATAAAAACTAGATATTTTGCAGTGTAGCCTTGTTCGATTTCTACGATTTGTTATAGCTTCTAAGAGTCAGCTGTCATTTCTTTTATAATATTCCAGTTTTCTTTATAATTTACAACATCGCTAAGTTTAACTGTTTTACATTTATCTTCATCTAATTTATCAGCCCAACTCATTGGTATAATGTAGCATATACCAACCTGTTTATCGACAGCAACATAAATATCACAGTCTTTAGATGTTATTCTTTGACCTACATTTCTTTCATGTTTGTGGTCAATACCTTGTCCACCTCTATCTCTATCTTTAAAACTAATATTATTTCCAGAGCTAATACCTTTTATTTGAACTCGTAATAGTTTGTCATTAAAATCAATTATTGCATCATATCTACTACTTCTTACATCTACACTACTACAGTTAAACCCTGCTAATATTGCTCTTGCAACAAATATAAATTCAGCACTATCTCCTGCATTTGCAGTCATTACACCGCTTTCAATATGATTAATATTAGTACTAAATCCATTAGTCATTGCAATATATAGTGACTTTTCTATAATCTTTTTTAAATCAGTTTTGATGAATTTAAACTCATTTTTTAATGTCTCATCTTCTAAAGATTTTTCAATTTCTTCAATATTAATTTTTGATAGTTCATTTAAATTAACAACATTAGCTATATCATAAAAAAATTTAGTTTGATAATATCTTTTTAATTCTGCTTCAGATAAATTATGCTTTGTTGCTATCGTTTTTACTGCATTCTTTTTATAATCATTTTCTTTTAATTCATCAATATATTTACACATTTAAAGCCTTTTTTATTTCTTTTGCAATCGCTTCTATAACTGGCACAGTTACAGAATTTCCTATTTGCTTATAAAGATGTGATGGTGCTAAACTATCACATAAAATAAAGTTATCATCATATCCTTGAAATCTTGCACACTCTCTTGGTGTAAGTTTTCTAATATCTTTTTTATCAATAATAAGAGGTACATTGTGACCACCTGTACCCATGTTAGCTGTTAATGTAGGGCATAATTTACTTTTGTTCTCTCTGACATATTTTCTTCGCCATTGATAAACAGTATCAGTGTTTTTCATCTCTTCTTTTAACTGTCGATAATATTTGCTTTTAGAGTAATAAAATTTTTCTTCTGCTTCATCATCTAATAAGTCATTTACAGTTTTGGTTAATTTTTTTGGTTTAGGGAAGTTAAAATTGTTATGTGCATTTTTATTTTTAAATCCAACTATATAAATTCTTTCCCTATTTTGTGGTACATTAGCATATTCTGCACTATTTAAAACTTTATAACTTATATAATAACCCCTATTTTCAAGCTCATTCAAAATAATATTGAATGTCCTACCTTCATCATGTCCTTGCAAATTTTTAACATTTTCTAAAAAAATTACTTGAGGTTCTAAGTCATCTATAAATCGAAGTATTTCAAAAAAAACATTTCCTCTATCATCTTCAAAACCTTTTCTATATCCTGCAACAGAAAAGGCTTGACATGGAAATCCACCTGTTAAAATATCTATCCTTTCCACTTCATTTGTTTGAAGTTCTTTTAAATCTTTTTCAAAAAGAGTATGATTATGATTCTTTCTATAGGTTATAGCAGCATGTTTATCAATCTCATTTGCCCATGAAATTTTAAAACCTACTTTTTTAAAACCAAGTTCAATTCCACCAATTCCAGCAAATAATCCACCTACTTTTAAATTATTTTTAGCTTTATTGTCATAATTCATTATTTGAGTCATAGTATTTTCTTGAACATTAAAATCAAATGAACTTTGTATATTACTACTCATAATCCATCCTTTTTTTGATGTTATTATAGTCCTTTTTTTTATTTTTGTTTAAAAATATGTCAAATTGCAATATTTTTTTATTTATATATTTTATCTAAATTTTACTAATTACATAGTTAATTAAAGTTTCTCTACATATATACTTGTAGAGCTTGTAAAAGTTACTTTTATTTTATCTCCAACTTTTGCTTTAATTTTACTATACCAACTTCCAATCGTTTTCAAGTTGCCACTACCTTGAAACTGTTTCGCATATAAATTATCTTGACCTTGACTACCACTTGCTTTTAATATTACATCTGTTAAAGTACCATCACTTGAAGTACATTTATACTCAATATTAGCACCTTTTTTATTACTCATATAAATGTTAAACTTTGTTGCATATTCTGATGGAATTTGAATATAACCTTCTCCATAAATTAACTCTCTAGTATTTGTATGTCTATGCGTTCCCCACTCAATATGTGCTTTTTGTAACGTAACTGTGTATGTATCATCTTTATTTGGCATAACAATGTTTCTCCTTAGTGTATATTAAATTTGCTATAACTATTTATTCAAGCATATTATATACGTATTAACTTAAAAACACAAAAATAACTAGCACGTTTAATGTGTGTTAATTGTTTAAAATATGACAAATTTCAATATTTTTTTACTTTTTAGAAAAAATCGCATATTATTCTTAATTATATAGTGTGTGTTAAGTGTCTTACTGAGAAATAACACGCAAAAATGTGTGTTAATTGTTGATAAAACTACATAACAAACAGTATGTAGCTTAAACAAAGACGATAACATGCAAGCAAGAAAGGCTCTTTACAAAAATAGCAAATCATTATACTATTACTGCAAAAAAACATAGTGATAAAAAACATTTTTAGGAAACAAACAGATGCAATATTTAATGGCGATAGACGCAGGAACCGGAAGCATACGAGCGGTAATATTTGACACTTTGGGCAATCAGGTAAGTGTTGCTCAAAGAGAGTGGACGCACCTTGAAGAGGAGGGTGTGGCTAACTCTATGAGTTTTGATTTTAAGGCAAACTGGGCTCTTGCATGTGAGTGTATAAAAGAGTCGCTAAATAGTGCAAACCTTAGCGGCGAGGATATAGCGGCTCTTAGTGCGACAAGTATGCGTGAGGGAATTGTGCTTTATGATGAAGATGATAGAGAGCTTTGGGCGGTTGCGAATGTTGATGCTAGAGCAGATAAAGAGGTTAAGTATCTAAAAGAGAACTTTAAAGGGATTGAAGAGGAGTTTTACAAAGAGTCGGGGCAGACTTTTGCTCTGGGTGCGCTTCCTCGCATCATGTGGTTAAAGAACAACAGATTTGAGATTTATGAGCGTGTTGCAAAAATCTCTATGATTGGAGATTGGATATTGGCACGGCTTTGTGGAGTTATAGCAACAGATCCAAGCAACGGCGGAACTACCGGAATCTTTTCTTTGAAAAATCGTGATTGGATGCCGCAGATGGCTAAGAGAGTAGGATTAAAAGATGATATATTTCCAGAAGTTTTAGAGGTTGGAACTCTTATGGGAAGCGTAACAGACAAAGCATCAAAAGAGAGCGGTTTGTCAACTAGTACAAAGGTAGTAATGGGCGGCGGCGATGTTCAGCTGGGATGTGCAGGTTTAGGTGTTGTAGATGTTGGAGAAGCGGCAATTCTTGGCGGCTCCTTTTGGCAACAAGTGGTAAATATAGGTAAAAATACGCCGCCGCCTAAAGATATGGGCATAAGAGTAAATCCACATGTCATACCTAATCAATCCCAAGCCGAGGGTATCTCGTTTTTTAGCGGTCTTGTCATGAGATGGTTTAGAGACGCTTTTTGTGACATGGAGAAGCTTGAAGCAAAGGAGAGAGGGGTTGATGTTTATGCTATTATGGAGGAGAAAGCCTCAAAAGTTCCAGTCGGCTCTTATGGGATTATGCCTATCTTCTCTGATAGTATGAAGTACGGCAAATGGTACCATGCGGCTCCTAGTTTTTTAAACCTTAGTATAAACCCAGACATTTGTAACCGTGCTTCAATGTTTAGAAGTTTGCAAGAAAATGCGGCTATAGTCTCAAGTATAAATCTTGATAAAATAAAAGAGTTTACAAATATAAAAATAGAGACTATAGTCTTTGCAGGCGGTGCAAGCAAAGGTGAGCTTTGGTCTGAGATAGTTGCAGATGTGACAGGGTGCAGAGTTAAAATCCCAAAAGTCACTGAAGCAACCGCACTTGGTGCTGCAATGGCTGCAGGTGTTGGCGCGGGAGTATATGAAAGCATATCGGATGCGGCAAAAAAGCTTGTTGTATGGGATAAGATATACGAGCCAAATTTAGAGAATAAAAAAGTTTATGATGAGATAAAAAATAGGTTTATAAAAGCTTACGAAGTCCAATTAAAGTTAGTAGATGATAATATTACGACTTCAATGTGGAGAGCACCAGGCCTTTAGGTTAAATCAAGGGGTGTTTTTCAAACTAGTCTGCAAGGAGACATCTTTGTGGGCTGATAATAATTCAAGGAAATGTATGTATTTATTTACGAGTGAAGTAGTTAGTCCCGGACATCCGGACAAGTGTGCGGATATTATAGCGGACAGTATAGTTGATAAGTTAATTATAGGGGATCCAAAATCAAGAGTTGCTTCAGAGGTTTTTGTTGCTGGAAAGCATATAGTAATAGGTGGGGAAGTTACTTCAAAAACAAGAATTACGACTGAAGATTATAAGAAAATAGTCCATGACGCGCTTGTTGGCATAGGGTATGACGGTAATCCATACTTCACAAAAGAGGAGTGTCTCCATCCCGAAGATGTAGAGCTTCAAGTGCTTTTAAATGCTCAATCTCCCGATATCAATCAAGGTGTTGACCAAGAAGATGGCGAGATAGGTGCCGGCGATCAGGGGATAATGTTTGGTTACGCAGATATAGAGACAGAAAATTTTATGCCAAGTGCAATTACTTACGCAAGAGTTTTGATGGAGAAAGTTTATAACTATGCAAAAGAAAATCCATCTAAACTGGGTGTCGATATAAAGACTCAGGTTACTATGGATTATGGCAAAAAAGAGAACTTTGAGAAGTGTCAACCGCAAAAAATCCACACGATAGTCGTCTCTGCTCCTTGTGTAAATACGATGGATATCAAAAGTGTAAGAGCTTTAATACAAACTCTTATAGATGATGCAAATCTTCCTGCAGAGCTTTATAACAAAGATGATTGTATTATCCATATAAATCCAACAGGCAAATATATATCACACTCATCACTGCATGACTCAGGACTAACCGGAAGAAAGCTGATAGTTGATAGCTTCGGCGGTTATGCACCTATCGGTGGTGGTGCACAGAGTTCAAAAGATTATACAAAGGTTGATAGAAGCGGACTCTATGCGGCACGCTACATCGCAAAACATATAGTCGCTGCCGGACTTGCTAAAAAAGCGCTTGTTCAAATCTCTTACGCAATCGGTGTTGCTCGCCCTACTTCTGTTGCAGTTGACACTTACGGAACTGTAATTAATGGCTTAGATGATGATAAGCTCTCAACATTTGTTCTTGATAATTTCTCTCTTACTCCAAACTGGATTACACGCAAATTTAACTTAGATAAGCCGTCAAAAGAGACATTTTTATACGCGGATGTTGCAGCTCGCGGACAAGTTGGACAGAGTGACTATCCATGGGAACAGTTGGATGAACTTGGTAAATTTGAGGCATTAAAGTAATTGATGAATTTAAAAGAGAAAGTTTTAGCGGGTGAGCGAATATCTTTTGATGAGGCAGTTACGCTTTATGATATGGATTTGTTTGACCTTGGTGAATTGGCAGATACGATTCGCAAAAACAGACATGGTAAAAAGACATACTTTAATATCAATCGCCATATAAATCCTACAAACGTATGTGCTGATGTCTGTAAATTTTGTGCCTACTCTGCAACTAGAAAAAATCCTAATCAATATACGATGAGTCATGAGCAAATTTTAGAGATTGTAAAAGATATCGACTCCCGCGGTGCGACAGAGGTTCATATCGTCTCGGCTCACAATCCAAACACCGGTTTAGAGTGGTACTTGGATATTTTTAAAAAAATCAAAACAGCTTATCCTCACTTGCATGTAAAAGCATTAACTGCCGCTGAGGTTGATTTTTTATCTCGCCACTATGGTAAAACTTATGATGAGATACTAGATTTGATGGTACAAAACGGTGTGGACTCAATGCCCGGCGGCGGTGCCGAGATATTTGACGAGAAAGTTCGTGACTATATCTGTAAGGGTAAAGTTACATCGTCACAATGGTTTGAGCTTCATAGGAAGTGGCACGAGAGAGGCAAAAAAAGTAATGTTACTATGCTTTTTGGACATGTAGAAAACAGAGCCCACAGAGTAGACCACATGATGAGGATTAGAGAGCTTCAAGATATAACAGGCGGTTTTAACTGCTTTATCCCGCTTGTCTATCAGACTGAAAATAACTACTTAAATATAAAAGAACCCATAACGGCAAATGAGATTTTAAAAACTATGGCAGTGAGTCGCATAGTTTTGGATAACGTACCAAATCTAAAAGCATATTGGGTAACTTCAACTGTAAACCTAGCACTTGTTGCTCAAGAGTTTGGCGCAAACGATTTAGACGGAACTATAGAAAAAGAGTCTATAAACTCAGCTGCCGGTGCAAAGAGTGCTAATGGGGTAAATCTGAATAATTTTACCGCACTTATCAAAAACAGCGGATTTATTCCCGTAGAGAGAGATAGCGTTTACAACGAAATTAAAGTTTGGTAGAGAGATGGATATATCGGTTATAATCCCGGCATATAACCGTTTTGAGCCTCTGCAAAGGGCATTGAGTTCTGTTTATGCTCAAAGACTCAAACCAAAAGAGATTATCGTTATAGATGACGGCTCTATTGATGAAACTTTACGCATAAAAAATCTATTTCCGGATATAAAATATTACTACCAAGAAAACAGAGGCGTCTCAAGTGCCAGAAATTTGGGTATAAAAAACTCTACATGCGAGTGGATTGCTTTTTTAGATTCAGATGATGAGTGGCATGCAGAGAAACTAAAAGAGCATGAAATACTCCATAAAACCAATCCTGACATACTAATGAGCTATACCGATGAGAAGTGGGTTAGAGGCGGTGTAGCGGTAAAGATACCAAAAAAATTTCACAAGTTTCATAGTGATGTTTTTCAAAAATCTCTCTCTTACTGTAACATTGCTCCTTCATCAGTTTTGCTTCATAAAAGTATTTTGGAACAAATCGGGCTTTTTGATGAGAGCTTGGAGGTTTGCGAAGATTATGAGATGTGGCTAAGAGTAGCATTAAAATATGAGATAGCACTTATAGATAAAAAATTAATAATAAAGCATGGTGGAGCTGATGATCAACTAAGCATGAAATTTTGGGGAATGGACAGATTTAGAGTCAAAGCTTTAGAGAAACTTCTTGATTTGGAGCTGCCTAGAGATAAAAAGGATTTAGTTATAAAAACTTTGCTAGAGAAGTACTCTTTGCTCCTAGAAGGCGCCCTAAAATATGATAGAATAATAGAATCTAATGAGTATAAAATAAAAATAGAGAGATATAAGTTTGAATAATTTAACACATGAGACAAAACTAACACTACTTTATATTACGGTTGCTTTTCTTTTTTCGGTCGCTGTGAGGATGATTTGGTTTTATCAGTTTGGAGATTATGAGCCGTTTCATCATAATGGGCAGTTTATGATAAATACAAATGATGGATACTACTGGGCTGAGGGAGCAAGAGATATCTTAAGCGGAGTTTCTCAAGCAAATGACCGCTCCCCGATAACTACTGCAGCTTCACAGTTAACGGCGTTATTTGCCTTTATCTTGCCTTTTTCTTTTGAGAGCGTTATTCTTTTTATGCCGGTTTTTCTTAGCTCACTTATAGTTATTCCTATAATACTCATAGCAAGAAGTATAAAGAACTTGGAGATGGGCTTTGTAGCTGCTCTTTTAGCGAGTATCGCTTGGAGTTACTACAACAGAACGATGATTGGTTACTATGATACTGATATGCTAAACATAGTGCTTCCGGTCTTTTTGCTCTGGTCTATAATCTGGGCGATTAGAACAAATGAGGATAAATATCTCCTCATTACAGCCATTGATATTTTAATATATAGATGGTGGTATCCGCAAAGCTACTCGCTAGAGTTTTCGTTTTTTGCTCTTATACTTCTTTATGCTCTTGTGTGGGATAGAAAAAATATCTACAACTATAAACTTTTAGCAATCATGATGCTTGCCATGGTAGGACTTGAGGGGTATATAAGAGTTATATTAGTCTTTGGAGTTTTTTATATCTACAAGCAAAAAGAGCTTGATAAATATATCTACTATATTTTAGCCGCGTCTATAGCTCTCTTTTTTATCTCCGGTGGATTTAATCCCATCTGGGGGAAGTTAAAAAGTTATGTTTTTAAGGATGCTGTAACTGTCGGTAAAGAGGGGATGGAGCTTCACTTCTACTCTGTTATGCAGACGGTAAGAGAAGCGGGACATATTCCATTTGAGATATTTGCAAACCGTATAAGCGGGCATGTAGTTACATTTGTTGCCTCGGTTGTGGGATTTATATACCTAGCATATAGACACAAAATAATGCTCTTTGGAGTTCCTCTTATAGGCCTTGGATTTTTAGCATATGTCGGAGGGCTTCGCTTTACAATCTATGCAGTTCCCGTTTTGGCTTTTGGAGTAGCTTTTTTAATTACTGAGGCAGCTAGATTTATGCCTACAAAAAGGTTAAAGTTTTTAGCTATCACGGCACTTACGCTTGCAGTTTTGTACCCAAACATAACTCATGTGCAGGAGTATAGAGTCCCTACTGTATTTAACTCAAATGAAGTTAAAGTGTTGGAGGAGTTGAGAAAAATAGCAGATAGAGAAGATTATGTCGTTGCATGGTGGGATTATGGGTATCCTCTTAGATACTATAGTGATGTTAAAACTCTTATAGACGGCGGAAAACATAGCGGAGATGTAAACTTTCCTGTTAGTTTTATGCTCACAAATTCTCAAGATGTATCGGCAAAGATGGCAAGGCTTGATGTTGAATATACAGAGAAAAAGTTTAAGTTTATAGAAGAGAACAAGGAGATGATAAGAGATAAAAATCTAACAATATTCTCAAATATAGAGCAGATGACAAAAGATTACGGTTTTAGCGATACAAATGATTTTTTACTCTCCTTACAGACAGATATTAAACTACCGGAAAAAAGCAGAGATATATACTTTTATCTGCCACACAGAATGATAGACATTTATCCGACTGTTGAGATATTTTCAAATATAAATCTAATGAATGGAGATATGAAGAAGAGCTCGCTTTTTTATGCTACTAAAATGTTTCAACAAAAAGAAAATATTATAATGCTTGGGCAGGGAATAGAGTTTGATTTGCAAAACAAAACAGTAACTAGTAATAAGCAGAGCGTGCCTATAAAAAGATTTGTTCAAACATCATATGACAAGAGTATGAAATTTTCAAAAGATATTCAGATAGCAAATTCTTTAGCAGATATTACGATTATATATATGTCTAGCTATAACACATTTTTAGTAGTTGATGAAAAAACGTACAATTCACTCTATATACAGCTTATGGTTTTAGAGGAGTATGACAAAGCTCTGTTTAAAGAGGTTATAATGACCCCTCAGGCAAAAGTATATAGGTTAAAGGTTTAACCTTTTTATGTTACGATTAGATAAAATTGATATAAAAATAAGACTTCACTAGGATTAAAGATGCCAAAAGACAGAACAAAAATTGCAAAATGTCTCTTTCCCGCAGCGGGATACGGAACAAGGTTTCTTCCGGCAACGAAAGCAATTCCAAAAGAGATGCTTCCTGTTCTTACAAAACCACTTTTGCAGTATGGTGTTGAGGAGGCTCTAAGTGCCGGAATTCAGACTATGGCAATCGTGACCGGTCGCGGTAAACGTGCAATCGAGGACCATTTCGATATATCTTATGAGCTTGAGCATCAAATAAAAGGAACTTCAAAAGAGCACTATCTTACAGAGATAAGAGATGTTATTACAAAGTGTACCTTCTCATATACAAGACAGGTTGAGATGAAAGGGCTCGGGCATGCTATTCTTAGTGGAGAGACGCTTATAGGCGATGAACCTTTTGCAGTCGTTTTAGCGGATGACTTATGCCATAATGGCGGTGACTCAGTTCTTACTCAGATGGTAAAACTTTATGATAGATATAAGTGCTCGATTGTAGCAGTTGAAGAGATACCCATTGAAGATAGCAATAAGTATGGAGTTATAGCAGGTAACGCAGAGGAAGATGGCGTTATAAGAGTTACGGATATGGTGGAAAAACCAGATCCAAAAGATGCGCCTTCAAATCTGGCAATTATCGGAAGATATATACTTACACCTGATATCTTTGACATAATAAGAGAGACAAAACCCGGCAAAGGCGGAGAGATTCAGATAACTGATGCACTTTTAGCTCAAGCAAAAGAGGGTAAAGTAGTTGCGTATAAATTTAAGGGCAAAAGATTTGATTGTGGAAGTGTGGACGGTTTTGTAGAGGCTACAAACTATTTTTATAATAAAAGCGGGGTATGACATGAATTATAAGCATAACTTTAACCCGACTATCTCAGATGAAGATATTTTTAATCAAATTGTAAGAGAGAAGGATTGCATAGGGTACTACAATCTTGTATTTAGTGATACATCAGAGTATAAAGAGTATGCAAAAACTATCAAACAAAAAAACATAGTCATAATAGGTATAGGCGGAAGCACGCTCGGCACTTACGCTATATATAAGTTTTTAAAACACTCAATAAAGTTGAGCAAAAAACTCTTTTTTTTAGAAACTACTGATCCAATAGATATAAAATCAAAGATAGAAAATATTGATTTAAACGACACTCTTTTTATAGTTATATCAAAATCGGGTACAACAATAGAGACTATCTCTATCTTTAAATATATAAACTCTCTAGTTAAGTGCGACAAAAACAACACTCTTGTTATAACGGAGAGTGATTCTAAGCTAAATGAGTATGCAAGAGCAAATCAAATTAAGAGTTTTGATATACCTAAAAATGTGGGTGGGAGATTTTCAGTATTTAGTGCTGTGGGTTTAGTTCCTCTAGCTATTGTAGGCATAGATATTGATGCCCTTTTATCCGGTGCCAAAGAGATACATGACTCATTTTTCAATAAAAACTCAGCATATGAGAGGGTACTAAAAAAAGCTAGATTTTTCGTAGAGTATAAAAACAATTTTAATATAAATGTTGTTTTTTCATACTCATCGAGGCTGGATGGTTTTAATGAGTGGTATATACAACTTTGGGGCGAGAGCCTTGGTAAAATTGATGTTAATTGCACCAGACAAGGGCTTACGCCGATAGGAATTATCGGTCCTATCGATCAGCACTCTTTTTTACAGCTAATAGTAGAGGGAAGAAGAGATAAGACGGTAACCGTTATAAAAGTTCATGATTTCCATAATGATTTAAAGATTCCGCATACAAGGCTTGAGGGACTTAAAGAGCTAGACTATCTTGACGGTATTGAATTTTCTGCTCTTATAAATAAGCAAGCAGACGCGACTATAGAGTCTATTAACAACTTAACCGACATCCCATGTGATGTTATAACAATTGATAGCATAAGCGAAAGAAGCATTGCTTCTCTTATGTATGAGTATGAGCTTTTAACATCTGTTTGTGCCAAGTTTATGTATATTGACGCATATGACCAGCCCGGAGTTGAGGCGGGAAAAATTATCTTAAAGCAGAAGCTACAACTAAAGCAGTAACATCTACTCTATAACATGCCCTACAAACTTGCTCATGTTATCTAGTATTTCGCCGCCTTTTCTAAAGCTAAGTCCACAAGCCTCATAGGCAAAAAATACTCCCGCTTGGTATTTAGCTTCCTCCTCGTCCATATTTAACTCCACATACTCTTGATAGACTTTTTTATAGTTATCATAAGGACCATCTTGTTTGTTTAATATAGCTCCGTTAGAGTCAATAATCTTAATATTGGCTCCCTCTCTACCAAAAACAGGTTTCTCCACATGTTTAACCCCCTCTAGAGGCTCAAATGAGCTCTTTAGAAGATAAGGTGAATCAGGAAAGAGGTCATAGAGAATCTTTAGCATACCTTTTGATTGAAAAAGCAGAGTATATGCAGGGTTTAAAATTATTGCAGATTGATTTTGTATGATATTACTTAGAGTTGTTGCAAGTTCAGGCTCATCTATAGCTATATCTTCCCACGGATAGAGCTTAAACCAGTACTCATATCTATTATCGTCTCTATCATATATGCCTTCGTCATCAAATTTCACATTTTGAAGATACTCAAAACCTGTATTAAAACCGGCATCCGTAGCAATTTGCTGAAGCAGTTTCGTTGTCGCCTCCTCCTCGTCATTACCATGGATGCTAGAGAATAGTATTTTCCAGCCGTCATATAGCTTATCAAAACCATCCGTATCATCAAAAAGGGCTATTAGACGTTTAAAGTTCTCTTTTATAGCATCGTAAATATTATTAAATTGGCGTTCATCATTTAAGCCATTTTCTTTTAAAAGTGCCCACTGCAGAAGTGCACTCTCAAAGAGTGATGTAGGAGTGTCGGCATTAAACTCAAGAAGCTTTATGGGTCTGTTATCCAAACCACCGGCTAGATCAAATCTACCGTAAATATGCCAATGGACATCATTCTCCCAACTTTTTTTGATTGTTTCTATAAGGTTAAAGGGTATTCCAAGCTCAAAAAAGAGATTGTTTTGTATAACATACTCGGCAGCTTCGGCGTACATGTCATAAAGTTCGTTTACTGCTTTATAGTAAGCCTCAGCTTCTTTTTGTGTAATATTTACCAAGCCGTCACTTATGTATCTGCTGCTGTCGCTATCTGTATGCCAAGTAAAACCAAGCTCTTCTAGTTGCTGGGTTTTAAGAGGTTTGATTTTGCTTAATTTAATCAATATTAGCCACCGTATGAAGAAGTTCTAGAGGTTGAAGAGGTGGACTTTCCAAAAAAACTTTTTTTGCCCGAAGCGCTTGAAGCTCTAGCGGCTGCGGAGCGACTGTAAGCACTTTTATTTACAGAGGATGACTTTGAAGCAAAATTTTTGTTGTTCATCAGAGCATTGCCTATCATATTTCCAAGTAGTGATCCTGCTGCAACTGCAAGAATAGTTCCTGCTAGTCCCATTCCCGCACTTCCATCACTGCTAGAGATAGTCTCAGAAGTACCGTCTTGAGTTTTGAGATACTCCTGCTGAGCTAAAAGTCTCATCTCCTCCTCATTCATGAAGCGCTCAATTGTATTGCCGTTCTCATCTTTTTCTCGGATTATTGCTCTATTAGGACCTTCCGTTGGCATCTCTTCTACTACAATATATTTTCCGTTTGCCTGCTGCTCTATGACTAGATATCTGTTTTGAGGCTCCTGCTGCTCTTGCGATGAGCATCCGCTAAGAACGCTCATCATAACTAATCCTGCACTTCCAAGTGCAACTCCACCCGCTAAAGAAGAAATATGTCTCACTACTTTAAATCCTTTTTACTTATTTTAATCTTTTTGTTGAGTCTGTAATCAAAGAGGGTAATCTCTCTTCTGCCATCATAAAGAACATCGCCTATATAGACTCTGTTTTTTGTCTCTATAGTACTGTTTTTTTTCATAAATAGAGCCTCTCCCAGAGCATGCCCTACGCTAGAAAAAAGAGTTAACAGGGTCATGAAAAAGAGTACAGCAACTACTATAAGAGCTATTTTGTAGTTTTTAACATATACAGCGAGATAACCTAAAATTATCGTAGATGAGAAAAAAAGATACCCATTTTGATTATCTGCAAATAAGATATTGTAGTAAAGATCAATATTATAAAAGTTTATATAGTTTAAAAAGATGCCCAAAAAGAGAAAAAAATCTAAAATAAAAGTGATAAATAGACCACTAACAAATGCTTGTATAAACTTATTCATCTTAGTTTTCTCCTCTTTTTGCGGTTAATCTTTATAAGTGACGATGAATCTCTCTCAACTAGTGAGTTAATGTCTTGGATTATTATATCAGCTTTTGATTCACAAAAAACCCTTTCAAATCTCTCGCCGCTTCTATTTGCAGATGTTGAGTAAAACCATGGAGTATTTCTAAATATTTGAGAATCAAGAGTAGAAGCAGCAACCCTAAAAGAGAAGTCGCCCATGATAAATGTTGTCTTTTTTGAGCGACGAACCATATTTTTTCTATTTTTTGCAACTCTGTTGCCATCTTCAATAAAACTTTTAAAGTCTCTGTAAACTTTTATAAAAGGTTTTGCTTGAGGACGGGACTTTATCTCGTAAAGCTTTGCTTTGTCTTGAGATAAAAAACCGACGGTAGTGTCGGTTTGGGTAAGTATAACAGGCATCTCTATGCTAGAAAATCTTGCAGTGCTTTTGAGGAAGACCATGAATCATCCTTCATCTCATCAAGAGCTAAGATAAGTGCTCTTGCAGCACTAAGAGTTGTAAAATAGGGGATATTTCTTTTTAATACCTCTTGACGAATAACAACGGCGTCTTTTTTACTTGTGTTATTATCAGAGGTGTTTATTGCCATATGAATAGCATCATTTTTCATACTATCTTCTATATTTGGACGACCCTCAGAGATTTTTAAAACTACCTCGCAAGGGATACCGGCTGCTTCTATAACAGCTTGCGTACCCTTTGTTGCAACAAGGTTAAAACCATGCTTATGAAGACCGCTTGCAATCTCAGCAGCATACTTTTTGTCACTATCTACAAAAGATAAAAAGCATGTTCCCTCTCTTACTATTTTATTGCCAGCAGCAATTTGAGCCTTTGCAAAGCTTATACCGAAGTTTGAGCTTATCCCCATAACTTCACCGGTTGATTTCATCTCAGGTCCTAAAACTAAATCCGCACCGTAGAGCTTATGAAAAGGAAAAACCGCTTCTTTAACGGAAATGTGTCCTTTTAATCGTGGTTTTAAGAGAGAGTTCTCTTCCATGACAATATTGTACTTGTCATAATACTTCAAGGCACTTCTAAGTGTCTCTCCCATCATAACGCGAGTAGCAACTTTGGCAAGAGGCATTCCGGTAGCTTTACTGACAAAAGGGACTGTTCTACTAGCTCTTGGATTTACCTCTATTAGGTAGATCTCATCCTGATAGATTGCATACTGTACATTCATAAGTCCGCAAACACCAAGACCGAGTGCTATTGTTTTTGTCTGCTGTTCAACTTTCTCAATCATCTCATTAGACAGGTTAACAGGAGGAAGTGAACATGCACTGTCACCTGAGTGGATACCAGCCTCTTCAATATGCTGCATAACGGAGCCAATATATACATCCTCGCCGTCACAGATAGCATCAACGTCTAGCTCAATAGCCTGATCTAAAAACTTATCAATTAAAACGGGAGCATTGTTTGAAACAGATACTGCTAAATCCATATACTGTTTTAACTCATCTTCACTGTAAACTATGCGCATTCCGCGTCCACCAAGAACAAATGAGGGGCGTACAAGCACAGGGTATCCAAGTCTTTGTGCAATCACATAAGACTCCTCTTTTGTACGTGCTAGTCCATTAGAAGGCTGTTTTAGAGCATGTTGGTTTACAAAATTTGAAAACTGCTCTCTATCCTCTGCCAAATCTATTACGCGTGAAGGAGTACCGGCAATTTTTGCTCCGATTTTATTGAGTGCATCTGCGAGTTTGAGTGGAGTCTGTCCACCAAAGTGAACAATTATTCCATCTGGTTGCTCATTCTCTATAACTTCTCTTACATGCTCAAAATCGATTGGCTCAAAGTATAAAACATCAGAAGTGTCATAATCTGTTGAGACCGTCTCTGGGTTACAGTTATACATGATAGTCTCAATCCCCATCTCTTTAAGCGCAAATGCTGCATGAACACAGCAGTAGTCAAACTCTATACCTTGACCGATTCTATTTGGTCCGCCGCCTAAAATAAGCACTTTTTTCTTCTCGCTTACTCTGTTTTTTATATCGGGAAGTCTTGTTATATTTGTTGTTGAGTAGAGGTATGGGGTTAGCGCTTCAAACTCTGCCGCACATGTGTCAACTTCATTGTACTCTAAATTTACGCCTAGAGATTTTTTAGCTTTGTAAACATCATCTTCACTTACAGCTATATTTGAGTTTTTAGTTATAAGTTGTGCAATTCTAATATCTGAAAAACCGTCAACTTTTACGCTTCTCATAAACTCTTCATCAGATAAAATCTTATCTGTTATTTTACTCTCTGTTTCTATAAGTTCTTTTAGCTGGTATAAAAACCAAGGATCTATTTGACATATCTCAAACATCTCTTCTATGCTCATACCTCGGCGAAAACCTTCAGCAACATAAAGAGCCCTATCTGCATTTGGACGGCGTATTTCATGTTTAATAAAATCAATATCCGCATCAATTGGGTCAAATCCGCATAAGCCGGTCTCAAGAGAGCATAGTGCTTTTTGGATAGACTCCTTAAATGTACGACCTATTGCCATTACCTCACCGACACTCTTCATGCTTGTACTTAGTGTATTTTCTGCTTCTGGAAATTTTTCAAATGTAAAACGAGGGATTTTTGTAACAACATAGTCAATTACAGGTTCAAATGATGCAGGAGTTCCTGTAATATCGTTTGTGATTTCATCTAGAGTAAAACCAACAGCAAGTAGGGTTGCAACTTTTGCAATCGGGTAGCCTGTAGCTTTTGATGCAAGTGCACTAGATCTTGAAACACGAGGATTCATCTCAATTACAATCATTCTGCCAGTTTTTGGACAAATAGAAAATTGAACGTTACTTCCGCCAGTATCAACGCCTATCTCTCTTAATATATCAAAAGAAGCATCACGCATTCTCTGGTACTCTTTATCTGTTAAAGTGAGTGCAGGTGCAACAGTTATACTATCGCCGGTATGAACGCCCATTGGGTCAAAATTTTCAATAGAACACACGATGATACAGTTATCGGTTTTATCACGGATAACCTCCATCTCATACTCTTTCCAGCCAAGCATAGACTCCATAATCTCAATTTCGCCTACCGGAGATGCAGATATACCCTCTTGAGCTAACTTTTTGAACTCTTCCATATTGTAAGCTACACCGCTTCCGCCACCGGCTAGTGTAAAAGAGGCTCTACTAATAACCGGAAAACCTATCTCAAGAGCAACTTCTAGCGCTTCATCAACACTATAAGCATTACGACTTTTTGGTAAATCCATACCTATTTTAGTCATAGCCTTATTAAAAGCCGAGCGGTCTTCACCTTTATGAATAGCTTCGGGAGATGCGCCTAGAAACTCAACACCTTCAAGCATCCCTTTTTCATACATTTTTGTAGCGACATTAAGTGCGGTTTGTCCGCCCATGGTAGGTAAAATTGCATCTACTTTTTCATCTTTAATGATTTTAGCAATGACCTCTTCTTTTATAGGTTCTATATATGTCCTATCAGCAAATTCCGGGTCTGTCATGATAGTTGCGGGATTAGAGTTTATAAGAATTACGCGGTAACCAAGCTCTTTTAATGTTTTAACAGCTTGAGTTCCTGAATAATCAAATTCACAAGCTTGACCGATGATTATGGGACCTGAGCCAACAAGTAAAATAGTATTAATATCAGTGCGTTTTGGCATTTTTTACCTTTAATATTTGTACATAAAAAAATTTGTATATTGTAGGCAAAAAGCACTTAAGATTTGATGAGGCAAGAAGCTTTATTTTACTTTTTTAATCATATGAAAATAGTTTGGCTTATTTGCTTTGTAGTAGGGCTCTATAATTGCATTTTGGTACCCTTGCGAGAATGTGACCGATAGAACTCTACCTACTTTTAGTCCTTTGAAAAATATCTCATCTAGACCTGAAGTTATAACCTCATCCCCCTTTTTTATATGGTACCAAGCGGGAATAAACTTAACAACTAGATACTTTGTGCTGTTTCCATGTGCAATACCCGGTGCAGACTCCTCCCCGATATATACAGAGTAGGAACTTTTTATATCTCTATTTAGCAGTGCAAGGGCTCTTTGTTCATGTGATACCACAATACCTGCTACATATTTTTTATATACAAGCCCGTAAACTCGTGAAGTATTAAAGTCATTTACTTCAAGCCACAATCTGTTTAAATCTCCGAATTTTTGATATGAGAGGGTTCTAACGAGCTCTACTTTGGAATCTACTTTAAGCGAAGAGTTATTCTCGGTAAAAAAACTATCTATTTCCGAGTTTAACTGCTGCATGACGAGTTCACTATTTTCATACTTTTTAAGTTTGTTTTTTAGCTCTTCTATGTGTCTTGCTTGAAAAAAGTGTTTCTCAATCTGATCTTGTATAAACTCTGTTGAGGCATGGTAGTTTGATTTAATATTATTTAGAGCTGATATAAAGGGAGTTTGAATAATATTTGTATAGTAAAATGCACCCGCAAAGAGTGCAGTAAATAGTAGAAAAAATCCGAATAATCCTTTATTCATTTTCAAAAAGTTCTTGCAGTAGGTCTATCTCTTCAAGCGCACGTCCGGTACCACGGGCAACTGCTAAAAGCGGTTCATCTGCAACATAGACAGGAATTTTGACAATATCTGATAAATATTTGTCGAGTTGGCGAATAAGTGCTCCCCCGCCAGTCAAAATAATACCATGATTTACGATATCGCCCGCTAAATCCGGAGGCATCTGCTCTAATACGTCACGTAGAGCCTCTCCTATCTCTCTAAGAGGATCTCTCATCGCTTCTCTTGCATCTTCACTTGTAAGCTCAACCGAACTTAAAAGCCCTTCAACTTGATCTCTACCGGTAATAACCATTCTTAGCTCTTCATCAAGCAAAACAGCTGTTCCTATATCTATTTTAATCTCTTCAGCAACCCTCTCGCCTATAAGAAGATTGTACTTTTTTCTAATAAAGTTAACGATACCTTGATCTATTTTATCACCGGCAGTGCGGATAGATTTTGAAAGAACAAGCCCTCCAAGAGAGACAACACCCATCTCTGTTGTTCCGCCTCCGATATCAACTACCAGATTTCCTTGCGGTTCTCTTATCTCAACGCCGGCACCGATTGCTGCAGCCATAGGCTCTTCTATAAGAAAAACTTCTCTTGCCCCCGCACTCAGAGCGGATTCACGTACCGCTTTTCTCTCAACTTGAGTTAAACCATAAGGCACACAGATAATAATTCTAGGACTTATAAGAGATTTTCTTCCATGCGCTTTTTCGATAAATTTTCTTATCATTTTTTCGGTTATATCAAAGTCGGCGATAACACCATCTCTCATAGGACGGATAGCTTTTATATTGCCGGGAGTCTTACCAACCATCTCTTTTGCTTCATGCCCAACCGCTAAAACTCTCTGTTTGCCGTATTTTTCTGTCTTAACTGCAACAACTGACGGCTCATTTATAATGATACCTCTGCCTTTTGCTATAACAATGGTGTTTGCTGTTCCCAAATCTATAGCTAAATCATTTGAGAAGAGTCCGATTAATTTATTTAGTATCATTATTTTGCCTTATGCTATTTGTTTAGTTTGTTTTTTTATATATACAGGTGCCTCTGCATCTTCTATTACCGCTTTTGTTATTAATACTTGGTATCCGCTATATTCCGGAAGCTCATACATTATGTCAATCATATTCTCTTCCAAAATTGCACGAAGCCCACGGGCACCTGTTTTTCTTTTTATAGATTTTACCGCAATTGCTCTTAGTGCATCTTCTTCAAAGTTCAGCTCAACATTGTCTATAGAGAAGAGTTTTTTGTACTGCTTAATAATTGAATTTTTGGGCTCTGTTAAAATGCGAACCATGTCATCTTCTGTAATCTCGTTTAGCGAGGCTATAATAGGGAGACGACCAACAAGCTCAGGAATAAGACCATAATTTACCAAATCATCCGGTTCAACTAAATCATAACTCAGCTTCTGCTCGCTTTTACTCTTTTTTTCATGACCAAATCCTAAAATATTTTCACCCTGTTTTCTTTTTAGTATCTCGTCAAGACCGTCAAATGCACCGCCACAGATGAATAAAATACCCGTTGTGTTTATTGAGATAAACTCTTGGTTTGGATGCTTTCTGCCACCTTTTGGGGGAATGTTTACAACAGCTCCCTCGATAATCTTCAAAAGGGCTTGCTGAACTCCTTCTCCTGATACATCACGAGTTATAGAGCGGTTTTCACTCATGCGAGATATTTTGTCTATCTCATCTATGAAAACTATCCCTCTTTCGGCTTTTTGTACATCGCCGTCAGCCGCTTGAAGCAGTTTTGTTAAAATATTCTCAACATCTTCTCCGACATATCCCGCTTCGGTAAGACTTGTCGCATCAGCAATTGCAATTGGAACATTTAGCACCCTTGCAATTGTTTGAGCCATAAGTGTTTTCCCGCTTCCGGTCGGTCCAATAAGAAGTATATTTGACTTTGAAATTTCTGTTTCATCATCTTCGAGATCTTGATTTTTAAAAATTCTTTTATAGTGATTATATACAGCAACACTGAGAAGTTTTCTAGCACGCTCTTGACCAATGATATACTCTGATAAGAAGTTATTTAACTCTTTTGGGGTCATTAGTTCAACAACAGCGTCAACTAGTTCGTCATCTTTTGAAGAGGATTGTATATTTTCATCTCCAAACATTATCTTGTAAGCAGAGACTACACAGTTCTTACAGATATATACTCCGTTTCCGGCAATTAAAGGGTTTACGTCACTCTCTTCAGTGCCACAAAAGCTACAGGCTCTATGAATCATATATTTTTCCTCTCATATGGGATTCCACGTTTTGTTTTTAAAATAAAGTTGCAAAGGGTTTGAACATGATGATTTTTACTTTTTTCAAGTAGCTCATTTGCAACCTCTTTTAAAAGTCTCCCTGTTTCAAAGAGATCTCTGTAAGCAGATTTAAGCTCATCAATGTCTTCACGATTTAAATTTCTTCTAAGTCCGGTTAGGTTTAGACCTCTTAGCGTTGCACGATTTCCCTCTGCCATGCAAAATGGGGGAACATCCTGAGCTAATGCCGATGCTCCTGCAACCATAGCATAATCTCCAATATGAACAAACTGATGAATTGGAGTCATCCCGCCGATAACTGCGTAGTCTCCCATCTCAACATGTCCTGCAAGTGTAGCGGCATTTGCCAAAATACAGTGGTTTCCTATGATTACGTCATGACCGATATGAACATAGCCCATAAAAAGGTTGTGTGAGCCAATAATCGTCTTGCCGCCACCGCCTTTTGTGCCGGGGTTAAAGAGGGTAAACTCTCTGATTTTATTATTATCGCCGATAATTAGCTCAACATCCTCGCCTGCAAATTTGAGGTCTTGAGGAGCTGAACCAATAACGGCATGTGAAAATATATGGTTGTTTTTACCGATAGTTGTTTTTCCATAAATAGCGCTGCTTTGTTCTATTTTTGTTCCCTCATCTATAGTTGCACAAGCAGAGATAAAGCAGTATGGACCAATCTCAACATTATCGCCGATAACAGCACCGTCTTCAATGATTGCAAGGGGGGAGATTTTATTCAATTATTTGCCTTTTTATTTGTCAACAATCATAGCTTTAAGTTCAGCTTCTGAAACTAAAACATTATCAACATATGCTTTGCCGTCAAGTACCCAGATTTGACCTTTGTTTTTAACAACGCTTATTCGGTACTCAAGTCTGTCTCCAGGTTTTACAGGAGCGCGAAATTTTGCTTTGTCTATACTCATAAAATATACAACTTTACTTGCAGCTTCCTCTTCTGTCATATCGCCCATACTTTTAAATGCTAATATTCCGCCGGCTTGTGCCATTCCCTCTAGAATCATAACACCCGGATAGATTGGATGACCTGGAAAGTGCCCTTGAAATACGTTATCACCTATAGTTATATTTTTAAATCCGATTAGGGACTCTTTCTCTTTAATCTCAGTAACTCTGTCAAGAAGTAAAAATGGGTAACGGTGGGGTATGATTTTTTGAATTTCGACAACATCCATTATCATTGATAAAACCTTTGTAATTTAATAAATTTGGCTATTTTACCAAAAAAAATATTATATTATGATTAGTTTTTCTCTGGTATCTTCGTAAACTTTAGCATCAAGCTCAATTGTGAGCTTATCTTGGGATATTTTATCTACAATAATTATGGGGCTTAGGTCATAAGCTGTATCTGTTAAAGTAGTCC
>Ga0265293_10004123_pt1 | contig 26039 bp, 28 predicted proteins | sample Munlanlewell138R_FD_192505 | JGI IMG/M metagenome (GOLD analysis project Ga0265293, IMG submission 192505) | Leachate microbial communities from a municipal landfill in Southern Ontario, Canada - Leachate well 138R | ecosystem: Engineered > Solid waste > Landfill > Unclassified | place: Canada...
TGTCGATGAACGCATGGCCGGCAGGCTGCTGAAGCCAGCTACGCAGATGGTCGAACTCAACCCCGAGTTGGCATCGCGGGCGATTGTGTACCGGGACCGGATAGAGATCCCCGGTAAGCGTTCGGTGCTGATGGCGTTGCCTGCCGAGGCTAAACGCATTGAGGGCCTTGGGACGTGGACTCTGGCGCTGGCTGATGAGTTGGGCGAGATCGACCCGGATACGTGGGCGACTCTGCTGTTGGGTGCGGGCAAGCTCGACAATGCGATGGCGCTGGGGATCGGTACCCCGCCGAACCGTGAAACCTCAGTGCTCACTGATCTGCGGGATGCCTGCCGCGCGAACCCGGACGACCCGACGATGGCGTTTGTTGAGTTCTCCGCCGATGGTTTCGAGCATCACCCCGCCAACTGCACCCACTGTTTAGAACTGGCGAACCCGCAACTTGACGATCTGCTGTCGCGGGACCGGGCTACCGCGCTGTTGAAGCAGACCACCGAGGGCGAGTACCGCCGTAAACGGTTGTGCCAGGTGGTCACCACGAACGAATCCCCGTTTGTTCACGCGCCGACGTGGGACGGGCTGTCTACGGGCGTGGGCGTACCGGACGGGGCCGAGGTCGTGATCGCCCTGGACGGCAGCCACAGCCGAGACTGCACCGCCCTATTGGTGGGCACGGTAAGCGCGACGCCGCACTTTGACACGGTGCAGCTGTGGACCCCCGCCGAGGGGCAGCACATCGACGTGTTGGCCGTAGAGGACGCCATACGCGCCGCCTGTAAACGCTGGAACGTCCGCGAGGTCGTAGCCGACGCGTTCCGCTGGACCCGCTCGCTACAGGTGCTTGCCGCCGAGGACATTCCGATAGCCGAGTTCCCGCACTCCCCGTCCCGCCTGACCTCCGCCACCACCGACCTGCACAGCGGGATCGTCAATGGACGTATCAGCCATTCAGGCGATGAGAGTCTGCGCCGACATGTGTTGGCCGCGACCGTAATCGAATCCGATCAGGGCGGTTTGCGTCTCGGCAAGACATCACGCAAGCGGTCCGCCGAAAAGATCGACCTCGCCGCCTGCCTGGTGATGGCTCACAGCCGGTGTTCGTGGCTGTCCAGCCGCCCCAAGAAACGCCGCCGCTCCGCAAGTTTCGCGTACTGAAATTCCTACTGGGAGGAACTGTTTTGTCATCCGAACTATTGGTGCATCTGCTTCAGGAACTAGATGCCCCGCAACACCGGCTCACGGTGTACCGCAACTACTACCTCGGTCAGCAGCCGATCAGTTTCGTATCCCCGGAGTCACAGAAAGCCATCGGTAACCGGCTGGCTCGCCTGGTGGTCAACGTGCCGAAGGTCGTCATCTCCTCCCTTGCTGCACGGCTGCGCATCATCGGCCTAGAGGGCGAACCCGCACTGTGGGATGAATGGCTCGCCGCCGATTTGGACCAACTGTCACCGGCAGTGCATCGGACCGCCCTCCTCTACGGGCAGAGCTTTGTCACGGTGTGGGGCGATGGGCAAAACCCCACTGTGAGTGTGGAGAGTCCGCAACAGTTTCAGGTGGTCACCGACCCAGCTACCCGCCGCATCGAGTACGGCATCAAACGATGGCGCACAGACAAAGAGACCTTTGCCGTCATCTATGCCCCTGACCGGGTTGAACGCTGGAAAGCCAACCAGGCCGGCGCATCGACTGCCGCTTTTGAACTGCAAGAAACCTTGGACAACCCGCTGGGCGTGGTCCCTGTCGCACGATTCCTGAACTCCGATCTCATTGCCGACGAACCTGTTTCGGAGATTGCTGACATCCTCGGGCTGACCGATGCCCTGTCGAAGCTGACGATTGACGCGATGACCGGCTCGGAGTACATGGCGAAGCCGCGACGGTATTCGACGGGCACCGAGTTGCGGGAAGTCCCACGACTGGACGACGACGGCAACCCGGTCCTAGAGGGCGGGGAACCCGTGATGGACCTCGTTAACCCGTTCGGTGATGACGACCGTTTCATGATCGCGGAGAACGATCAGGCGAAGTTCGGACAGTTGAATGGGTCCACCCTGGACGGATACCAGACGGTTGCCGAGTTGATCTTGTCGGAACTGTGCGCCGTCACTGGCCTGGCACCGCACCAACTCGGGGTGTTCCACAGCAACCCCGCCTCCGCTGAAGCCCTCAAGTCGCAGGAAATCAGCCTCACGTCCAAGGCGGAGAGCAAGCAAGCTCAGTTCGGCCGGTCCTGGGAGACCGTGGGCAAGCTACTGCACGCCGTGCGAAACGGAGTCAGCCCCGATTCTGTGGAGTGCTCGGTCATCTGGGGCGACCCCTCGGTTTCGTCCGAGGCCGCGATGGCTGACGCCGCAATGAAACTTGTCGATGCCCGTATCTTGCCGGTCCGCTTCGCACTCATGCGGTTGGGCTACACGCAGAAACAAATCGCCGAAATTGAACGCATCCGCGCCGAGGAAATCGTCGGCATGGATCAGATCGAACAATTGACCCGAGAAGCTGGCTATGGCCGAGAAATGGGGATAAACCTGTGAGTGACATTCTAAGCGACGAAACCACCGAACCCATGCCCGAGGTCACGGAAACTGAGAACGTGGCTGAGAATGCCATTCCGGGCGCAGAAACGAGCAATGCAATTCCCACCGAGGGTAGTGCCGACAGTTTTCCGCGTGAAGTTGTGGAGAAACTGCGGAAAGAATCAGCCGGATACCGGGACCGTGCCAAGACCGCCGAGGCCCGCATCAGCGAACTTGAGCACGCCCTGCACACCGCCCACGTAACAGCTACAGGACGCCTCGCAGACCCTACCGACCTCGCCTATGCGGCTGAACATCTGGACGACCCCGATGCTCTCACCGCCGCCATAGACGCACTGCTCGAAACCAAGCCCCACCTCGCGGCCCGCAAACTGCACGGGGACGCCGGCCAAGGCAACCGAGGCGACACGCAACCCGCTTCCTGGCTGTCTCTTTTGCGCGGCGCATAAAACACCCTGACTGATATACTTGGAATTAGGAAAGCCTGGAGTTTTCCGCAATTCTTTTACCGGCCTGATGCCGATTCTATTTCCTGTCCTGGTGGCAGTGATTCTCAATTCTTTTACCGATTGGTTTACTCATGGCTATTGAAGTCACGGGTGGCAACTCCACCCTTTTGCAGTCCGAGGTCGCATCCCTGCTGGTGCAGCCGCTGGAGCAGGCGAGCACGTTCCTGTCTGCCGGCCCGCAGATCATCGACAGTTCCAACCCCGTCCGTATTCCGCGTATCGCCTCTGGCGTGACTCCGGGATTCGTGGCCGAGGGCGCACAGATCACCGATGGCGACGTTGCCTTTGATGAGGTCCAACTGTTGCCGTCCACCCTCAAGAGCCTGAAGGTTCTGGTGCGGGTGTCTAACGAGTTGATTCGTCAGAGCGTCGTCGGCCTGGAAAGCGTTCTTCAGCAGCGACTCATCACCGATGTGTCTAACGCCCTGGACGCCGCCCTGTGGGACGGTGCGGGCACCACGAACTCGATTAAGGGCATTCTGCGGGCTTCCGGTATCGCTACCGGCGTCCTGGACCTGGCCGACGCCGACTCGCTGATTGACGGCATGGCTACCGCGATGGCGAACAAGGTCACCCCGAGTCATTGGGTGATGACTCCGGCCGCGTTCACTGCCCTGCGCAAGCTGAAGATCGCTGTCCCGGATGACACCAACGGGGTTGCCGAGTACAAGCAGTACCTGTTTGACCCGAGCACCATCCAGAACGGCACCGCGTTTCAGGTGTTCGGCTTGCCGGTCATCATCACCGACAACATTCCTGCCGCCTCGACCAAGAAGCGTGTCGCCCTGGTCGATTTCAGCAAGGTTGTTGTGGCGCGTGACGTGGACGCCGAGGTGAAGATCCTCGACCAGACGTGGGGCGACTACGACAGTGTCGGTATCCGCGTGGTGACCCGCTACGACGTTGCGCTGTTGCAGGACAAGGCTGTCACTCTGCTGACCGAGGCGTAATCGTGGCGATGCCAACGGCAACGAACCTCACTGACTACCTTGGCGGGCGTATCTCGGGCATCACGGATACGGGGCAGGCCGCCGAGGTAATCAAAGTTTGCGCCGCACTGTGCAGCGCCTACACCCGTGGTAACGGATTCCTAGACGGTATCCCCAACGCGGAGATCGCCGCCGTCATCATCGGCATGGCCGCGAGAGTGGTGGGTGAACCCCGGCAGATGGCCGTTTATGAGGTCCACGGCCCGTCTGCCATCTCTGCCAGCGGTAGCCCGATGGGGTTTAGCACGTCTGATCGGATTGTGTTGAACCGCTACAGGGTTACCGCCCAATAAGACAAATCTGTTGGCGGTGGCTACCCCAGCCCCCCGTGCCGCCGACAGTGGGAGTCAGGGCACTCCCCGCACCCACCTGCACCGGGTGCGTTACTTGGCCTGCGTGTTGTTTAAAGTTCTCCACGCGGGCAGGCTCCACCAAGGGTTTGACTCTCTCTTTCCTCTTGGTGTTGTAGCCAGCTGAGGTAGCTCAAGATGCCTTGGCCTAGGGGCGAACCCCCGCCGTTGAATTGAGGCGTTCTACGGCGGGGCAAGCTCCCACAATCACTGCCATCCCAGGGGCAGGCAAAGAAGAATCCCCCGACAAACCGTTACGGCCGGTCGGGGGATTCTTCTTGTCTTGGGTCAATCCGTCACGGGTAGGCACCACGCCCGGACGAACTGATAGGCGGCCTCGCCCTGCTGATCGGGCGAGAACGTTTCGGCGAACTCGTCAGCCAACCGGAACACCTCGGCTAGCTCTTCGCGCGTCACTGGCCCTGCTCCGTAGCGATCTCCGCGTACACCGTGTTGATGCGACGGCGCACAGTTTCAGCGGTGCTGCCAAACACTTTCGCAATGTCCCCGTAAGACTCTTCGGGATGCCAATAGGCCCGAAACACGTACTGCGCATCCTCGGGGCTGAGGTTGCGGTGGCGCTCCCGCACAAGTCGCACCTTCAGGAACTTCCCATCCATGCGGGGACGGCGCGGCTGGGGGTGCTTCGGGCGTTCGGGCTCGGTTGTCCCACCCCACACGCCCGAGAGTCCATCCTTGGCGGCTGTGTGGGCGCAGGGGACGCGTAGCGGGCATCCTCGACAGATCGCCTTGGCCGGTTCGGGATCGTCGGAGAAGAAGATTTCCGTGTCCATCCCGGCGCACTTTGCAGCATCCCAGGTTGTCAGTGTCATGGTGTGTCCCCTCGTAGATCGGCGTAGCTAACTGTGCCGCTGCCGAGAGGGGATGTTGCATGTTAGTTACATGCGATGTGGTTAGAAGTTCTAACTAGTACCTGTGACCTGCATTGGAACGTGGTGCGCGATACTGGGATTGAACCAGTGACCTCTTCCGTGTCAGGGAAGCGCTCTCCCGCTGAGCTAATCGCGCCGGGTCGAAAATTGGAGGTGGAGACGGGAATCGAACCCGTGTGCACGGCTTTGCAGGCCGTTGCCTCACCACTCGGCCACTCCACCGCTGGGGTTGATGCCACTGCACCTTCGAGCGGATGACGGGATTCGAACCCGCGACCCTCACCTTGGCAAGGTGATGCGCTACCAGCTGCGCTACATCCGCGTGCCACGAGCGAGATCGTCGCTCGTCGCGAAGCAGAACACTAGTCCACGCGGGCACGCAGACACAAATCCCTTGCTCGACAGCGTTGATCGGCGCCGCCGACCGGGCTCAGAACAGGTCGTAGGCCTCCCTCGAAATCGTGAACCCGCGGCCGTCGGAGTTACTGCACCGCATCCCGGCGGGCTCGCTGTTGCAGGACAATCCGCCGCTGGCGTGGAACTGCCCGTAGGGCAGCGCGGAACCGCTCCCTAAGGTGGTGTCCCCGGCGCAGACGAACTCGGCCGGCCCGTGGGCGTTGAGGCTGATGCCCTGTCCGTACCCGGTCTGGCTCGGGCAGTCGGCCGGCCGCGGCGGCGGGGCCCAGGTGCGCTCGTCGATGTCGCAGCGCACATATCCGGGCTCGAACAGGCAGCCGATGTTGCCGCTGGGCGAGGTGAAGAATTCGAGGTCGGCACCGGCGACCGGCGCGGTGGCCAGCGTCCCCAACAGGCACGCGGCCAGCACGATCAGACGTTGCATGGCGTCAAGATAATCCGCAGGTCGGGCCCGCGGAGTCCGAATGGGATATCGATTCTGGGCCGCCCTGATCGGCGTGCTAGTCTTCTGCCTCGTCCAATCCCATGGCATTCCGGTCCCGTAGCTCAGTGGGAGAGCGTCCGCCTCACACGCGGAAGGTCGCTGGTTCGAAACCAGCCGGGACCACAACGAACACAAACGGCGGCCCACTCGGGCCGCCGTTTGTATGTCCGAGCCACCTCACGCGATGCGGATCAGCTTCTTGTTCACGAATTCGTCGATTCCGAAGCGGCCGAGTTCACGTCCGAAACCGGACCGCTTGACCCCGCCGAACGGCAACTCCACGCCCTCGGCGCCCACGCAGTTGACGAACACCATGCCGGCCTCGACCTTGTCGGCCACCCGCTTGGCCTGCTCGGCGTCGGTGGCGTAGACGTAGGAGCCCAACCCGAACGGGGTGTCGTTGGCCAACTCGACGGCCTCGTCCTCGGACGACACTTTGTAGACGGTGGCCACCGGGCCGAACAGCTCCTCCTTGTAGGCCGGCGAGTCCGGGGTGACGCCGGTGAGCACGCCGGGCGGGAAGAACGCGCCTTTGCGGTCGCCGTTGGACACCAGGTTGGCGCCGTTGTCGACGGCGCGCTTGACCTGTTCGGCCAGCCGGTCGGCGGCGGCCACCGACGACAGCGGGGCCAGCCCGTCGGCCTTCTCGAGCACCTTCTTGGTGAACTTGTCCAGGAAGTCGTCGTAGATGCCCTCGGCGACGATGATCCGCTTGGCGGCGTTGCAGGCCTGCCCGGTGTTCTCGAAGCGGCCCTCCACAGCGGCCTCCACCGTGGCGTCCAGGTCGTCGGAGCCGAGCACGATGAACGGGTCGGACCCGCCGAGTTCGAGCACCACCTTCTTGAGGTTGCGCCCGGCGACCTCGGCCACCGCGGCCCCGGCGCGTTCGGAGCCGGTCAGCGAAACCCCTTGCACGCGTGGGTCGGCGATGGCCTCGGCGATCTGCTCGTTGGTGGCGTAGACGTTGACGTAGGCGCCCGGCGGGTAGCCGGCGTCGTCGAAGATCTGCTGCAGCGCGGCCGCGGATTCGGGGCACTGCGGGGCGTGCTTGAGCACGATGGTGTTGCCCAGCGTCAGGTTCGGGCCGGCGAAGCGGGCCACCTGGTAGTAGGGGTAGTTCCACGGCATGATGCCGAGCAGCACGCCGACCGACGAGCGCCGGATCAACGCCGAACCCTCACCCTCGAGCAGCTTGATGGGCTCGTCGGCCAGGAACTTCTCGGCGTTGTCGGCGTAGTACTCGTAGATCGCCGCGGAGAACTCCGCCTCACCCTTGGCCTCGTCGTAGGGCTTGCCCATCTCGCGGCCGATGATCTTGGCCAACTCGTCGGCGCGTTCGGCGTGCAACTGGCCGACCTTGCGGATCAGCGCGGCCCGGTCGGCCACCGAGGTGGTCTTGGACCATTCCCGGAACGCCGTGCTGGCCGCCGCCAGCGCCTGTTCCATCTGCTCGTCGGTGGCGGTCGGGTACTCCTGGATGGTTTCCCCGGTCGCGGGATCGACGACGGCGTAATGGCTCATGACGGGCTCTCCTTACGGTGCGCTCGGACGGTTCCGATGCGGCCAGCCTATGCGGCTCAGGACCGGGTGTACCCGGTCTTTCGGCGAGCGAAATCCGTCAGACCGACAGGCCCGCTGCACGGGCGTACCGGCGGCCAACTGATCGCCGACGGCGTCCAGCGTCGCGGCCATCATCTTCGACTGAAACGGCCCGGGCGCAACGGCATTCACCAAGCTCTTCGGCGCCAGCACGTGGGCCATGTCCGCAAGCTAGACCGTCATTCGATGATCCCGGTGCTGCTGCGGGTGGTCAGCTCCGCGCCGCCCTTGCCGAGCGTCAGGCCCAGCGCCGCCATCAGCGCCGCCAGACCGAAGTGCAGCCAGTTGTCGGCGGTGTTCACCGGCACGAAGTTGGCCGCCGAGTCCTGGCCGATGACCACTCCGTAGACGCCGAGCGCCGCGTAGAGCACGGCACTGACCAGGAGATACAACCTGGCCTGCACGAACGTCCGCGACAGCGCCAGCCCCGCCACACCGAATGCCAGATGCACCAGGTTGTGCAGGATCGACACGTGGAAGATGCCCAGCAGCATCGCCCCGGAATGGTGGCCCGCGAAGGTCAGCTGGTCGAAATTCGTGGTGATGCCCGGGACGAAGCCCAGGATCCCGACCACCAGGAACACCGCGCCGACGACCAGAGCGGCAAGTTGGACCGGAGCCCGACCGGTGTGCGGTCGTGAGGGGGAAGAGGTGGCCATGATTGCTCCTGCGACGACGGATGTGGTGCCACAGCAGTTCTCCGGAACGGCCCGTTTCAAACATTCCCGCCGGTCAGGCCAGCCGCGTGGGCGGCACCTCGTCGTCGCCCTCGAGGAACTCCCGGATCCGGATGAAACCCTCGTGCCGCCACGCCTGGATCACCCACATCAGCGCGATCACCGGCAGCGGACCCAGCGCCGCCCACCACCGCGCCCCCGGGGGCACCAGGTCGGCGATCATCATCGCCCGCGGCACCCCGTCGACGAAGGCCGGCAGCCACTCGTTGAGCAGGATCGTCAGCATCCGGGTGGTCTCGAACGGTCCGATCAGGGTCGCCACAGACCAGGACACGCACGCGATGATCAGCGCCCACGGCCACGCCAACATCAGCGACTGGTCGTCGACGATGTCGGCCGCCGAGCGGATGGATTCGGCGATGAACGCGAAACCCAGCACCGCCAGCAGGACGCCGACTTGGGCGGCCAGCAGATCCTCGATCACCGAGTTGGCCAACTCGTCGCCGCGGCGGGTGGGCAGCCCGATCGCCAGCGACAGCAATCCGGCCACCAGCGCGAGCAGAGTCAGGTGCGAACTGGAGTCGCCGACCCGGCGAAACGAATCGGTGAGGATGCGGGTGACCAGGCGCGACGAGGCCCGCGGTCCGGTGCGGTACAGGATCATCACCACCAGCCCGGAGATCACGACCGAGGTCAGCCACGCGACGATCGCCGTGCAGATGATCACCAGCGCCAGTGAGCCGATCAGCGGCACCAACAGCGCATCCTCTTCGCTGTCGCTGCGCACCACCAGCAACGGCACCACCCCGATGGCCAGCACCCCGACGGCGCGCACCAGCAAAGGGAAGGTGAACAGCGTGATGTCGCCGGCGTCGAAGTCGGGGTCGCGCCGCCGAATGCCGTCGACCTCGGCGGCCAACACCGAGCGCGCGTTGCGCAGCGACATTTTGCCCGGCATGCCCGAATCCTAGGTAGCCCGACCGGTTCGCAGGGCGTCCCACGCCGGTCCGGCAGCAGCGCCGCGCCGGGCAGGCAATACGGTGGTCAGCGTGGTCAACGATCAACGGCACTCCGGTGGCGGTTTCAACGTTCCGGAACCGACCACCAAGGGCGGACCGGATTTCGGCAGATTCGTTGCCGGCGTGCGCCGCCTGCAGGACCACGCCCGCACCATCGACGCGCCCGACGAGGTGATCACCGAGGCCGCCGACCTGCTCGACAAGCTCTCGGCCCTGCTGACCCCGTACGACGGCGACGAGTGGACCACCCCCTCGGGGCGGCGCTTCGACCTGCCGAACCGCGGCGGTGTGCTGGGTGTGCCGTCGGAGTTGGCCAAGACCGGCGAGAACGAGGTGTCCGGCCCGGTCCGGTTCAACCGGTTCTACCTGGGCCGCAACGGCGCCGCCCACGGCGGCAGCCTGGGCCTGCTGTTCGATTCGGTGCTCGGCTACACCGCGGCGGTGCTGACCGGCGGCATGCATCAGCGGACGGCGTTCCTGCACGTCGACTACCGCAAGATCGTCCCGGTCGAGAAGACGCTGCGCGTGCAGGCCCGACTGGCCGGCGAGGAGGGCCGCAAGATCTTCGTCGAGGCCAGCCTCTACGACGATGACGACCCGGGCCAGGCCGGGGCGGTGTTGCTGGCCGAATCCCACGCCTTGTTCGTCAAGCTCAAACCCGGTCAGCCGTGACCCCGGAGTTTGTCCGCACCTGGCAGCGTTGGCGCGACGGTCTGCGCCGCCGCCCGGTGGCCAACGCCGTCTACCGCACCGTCCTCGGCGCCGTCGGGACCCTGGTGCTGGCCGTCGGCATAGTCGCCATCCCGTACCCGGGCCCGGGGTGGGCCATCGTGTTCCTGGGCCTGGGCATTCTGGCTACCGAGTTTGCCTGGGCCAAGCGGGTGCTGAGGTTCGTGCGGGTGCGCTACGACCGGTTCATGGCCTGGTTCTGGCTGCAGGGTCTGTGGATCCAGATCGTGGGCGCGCTGTTCACCGCGGCCGTCGTGCTCGGCACCCTGTGGGTGTTGGGAGCGCTCGGCTGGGGCGCGGCTCTCGTCGGCCTGGATTGGCCGTGGCTCCAGAGCCCGCTGGGCATCGGGTCATGAGTACAACTGCGCAGACCCGCCCCGATAGCATGGTCGCCGTCTGCACCCCCGCATACCTGGCCCGCATTACAAGACTGGAGATACGCCGATGAGCGCCCCCGCACACCCCGACGCAGCAGCCCCGATCCGGGTTCCTGCCGGGACCACCGCGGGCGCGGCCGTCCGCGAGGCCGATCTGCCGGGCCGGGGCGCCGCCAACGCGATCGTGGTGGTGGCAGATCCCGAGGGCAAGCTGCGTGACCTGAGCTGGGTCCCGGACGTCGACGTGGAGGTGACGCCGGTGGCCGCCGACACCGAGGCCGGCCGCAGCGTCATTCGGCATTCCGCGGCGCACGTGTTGGCCCAGGCCGTGCAGGAGATGTTCCCCGAGGCCAAGTTGGGCATCGGCCCGCCGATCACCGACGGGTTCTACTACGACTTCGACGTCGCCGAACCGTTCACCCCGGAGCATCTCGAGGCGCTCGAGAAGCGGATGCGCAAGATCGTCAAGGACGGTCAGCTCTTCGAACGCCGCGTCTACGAGTCCAAGGACGAGGCGCGCCGCGAACTGCAGTCCGAGCCCTACAAACTCGAACTCGTCGACGACAAGTCCGGTGACCCGGACGTCATGGAGGTCGGCGGCGACGAGCTGACCGCCTACGATAACCTCAACCCGCGCACCCGGGAACGGGTTTGGGGTGATCTGTGCCGCGGCCCGCACATCCCCACCACCAAGTACATCCCGGCGTTCAAGCTGACCCGCAGTTCGGCCGCCTATTGGCGCGGCGATCAGAACAACGCCAGCCTGCAACGCATCTACGGCACGGCGTGGGAGTCGCAGGAGGCGCTGGACCATCACCTCGAACTGATCGAGGAGGCGCAGCGGCGCGATCACCGCAAGCTCGGCGTGGAGCTCGACCTGTTCAGCTTCCCCGACGAATTGGGTTCGGGCCTACCGGTTTTCCATCCCAAGGGTGGCGTGATCCGCAAGGAGCTCGAGGACTACTCGCGCAGCAAGCATGCCCAGGCCGGCTACGAGTTCGTCAACACCCCGCACATCACCAAGGAACAGCTCTACGTCACCTCGGGGCACCTGGAGTGGTACGCCGAGGGCATGTATCCGGCGATGCACATCGATGCCGAGTACGACGCTGACGGGCAGCTGCGCAAGCCGGGGCAGAACTACTACCTCAAGCCGATGAACTGCCCGATGCACCACCTGATCTACCGCTCGCGCGGTCGGTCTTACCGCGAATTGCCGTTGCGGCTCTTCGAGTTCGGTTCGGTGTACCGCTACGAGAAGTCCGGCGTGGTGCACGGCCTGACCCGGGTGCGCGGGATGACTCAGGACGATGCGCACATCTACACCACCCGCGAGCAGATGCGCGACGAGTTGGCCTCGCTGCTGCAGTTCGTGTTGGACTTGTTGAGCGACTACGGGTTGGACGACTTCTACCTGGAGCTGTCCACCAAGGATCCCGACAAGTATGTGGGTTCGGATCAGGTGTGGGAGGAGGCCACCGAGACGCTGCGCGAGGTCGCGGAGTCCTCGGGGCTGCACCTGGTGCCCGACCCGGGCGGCGCGGCGTTCTACGGGCCCAAGATCTCCGTGCAGGTCAAGGACGCGCTGGGCCGTAGCTGGCAGATGTCGACCATCCAGCTGGACTTCAACATGCCCGAGCGATTCGAGCTCGAGTACACCGCGGCCGACGGCAGCCGGCAGCGGCCGGTGCTGATCCACCGGGCGCTGTTCGGTTCCATCGAACGGTTCTTCGGCGTGCTCACCGAGCATTACGCCGGCGCGTTCCCCGCCTGGCTGGCCCCCGTGCAGGCGGTCGGCATTCCCGTCGCCGACGCCCACGTCGAATATCTGGAAGACGTTGCCGCGCAGCTGAAGTCGCACGGCATCCGGGTCGAGGTGGACTCCAGCGACGACCGGATGGCCAAGAAGATCGTCAACCAGACCAACATGAAGGTGCCGTTCCTGCTGCTGGCCGGCGACCGCGACGTCGAGGCGTCGGCGATCAGCTTCCGCTTCGCCGACCGCACCCAGGTCAACGGAGTGCCCCGGGACGCCGCGGTGGCCGCCATCGCCGGTTGGGTGGCCGACCGGCGCAACGACACCCCGACCGCGGAGCTCGTCAACGAACTACTCGAGGCGGGCGGCTGCGGGAGCGCGCAATGACCGACGACGAGGGGCAGTTGCGCGATTCCGGTGTGGGCAAACCCGATCACCTGCAGCGGCTGTGGACCCCGCACCGGATGAACTACATCGTCGGGGCGCTCAAGGAGGGCGGCTCCGCCGCGGCGTCCGGCTCGGCGGCCTCCAAGCAGCCGTTCACCGACATCCCGCACATGGCCGACGAGGACGGGCTGGTGGTGGCTCGCGGCGAGCTGGTCTACGCCGTGCTCAACCTCTACCCGTACAACCCGGGTCACCTGATGGTGGTGCCGTACCGGCGCGTCGCCGAGCTCGAGGACCTGCACGCCGACGAGAGTTCGGAGCTGATGGCGTTCACGCAGAAGGCGATTCGCGTGATGAAGTCGGTGTCCAAGCCCGACGGGTTCAACGTGGGGCTCAACCTCGGCCGCTCGGCCGGCGGCTCGCTGGCCGAGCATCTGCACATGCACATCGTGCCGCGGTGGAGCGGCGATGCGAACTTCATCACCGTGATCGGTGACGCCAAGGTGATCCCGCAACTGCTGCGCGACACCCGCGCCCTGCTGGCCGAGGAATGGTCCCAGCTGCCGTGAGCGATTTCTACCTGATGACCCGGGCGGCCTACGCCAAACTCAGCCGCCCGGTCGCCAAGGTGGCCCTCAAGGCCGGGCTGACCCCGGACAGCATCACCATCATCGGCACCGCGGGCACGGTGATCGCCGCGCTGACGCTGTTCCCGGTCGGGCAGTTGTGGTGGGGCGCGGTCGCGGTGTCGTTCTTCGTGCTGGCCGACATGCTTGACGGTGCCATGGCCCGGCAGCGCGGCTACGGCACCCGATTCGGCGCCGTGCTCGACGCCACCTGCGACCGCATCGCCGACGGCGCGGTGTTCTGCGGGTTGCTGTGGTGGGCCGCGTTCGGGTTGCAGAGCACCCCGCTGGTGGTCGCCACCATGATCTGCCTGGTCACCTCCCAGGTCATCTCGTATGTGAAGGCGCGCGCCGAGGCCACCGGGCTCAGCGGTGGCGGCGGCCTGATCGAGCGACCCGAACGCCTGATCATCGTGTTGGTCGGCGCCGGCCTGTCGGATCTGCCGTTCTTCGGACTGCCGTGGCTGCTCGACGTCGCGATGTGGGTGCTGGCGGTGGCCAGCATGGTCACCGTGGCCCAACGGGTGCACGCGGTGCGCAGTTCGCCCGGCGCCATCGACCCGCTGCCCGACGGGCAGTCGATCGCCGGTGAGCCCGACGGCGGGTCGCCGCCCCCGCCCGAACCGAGCGAGCACTGATGTCGACCCCCACGTCGGGCCTGCCGGGGGTGCCCAGGGTGCGGGGTCTGACCACGCCGTTCAGCGGCCAATTGTCGGACTGGGGTTACGCGGCGGGTTGGCGGCTGGTGCGCGCCATGCCGGAGACCCTTGCCCGCAACGCCTTTGACGCCGGGGCGTTGTACGCGTCGCGGTCCGGCGGTCCCGAGCAGCTGCGCAAGAACCTGTCGCGGGTGCTGGGTGTGCCGCCCGCCGAGGTGCCCAACTCGCTGATCCGCGCGGCGCTGGCCTCCTACGCCCGCTACTGGCGCGAGGCGTTCCGGCTGCCGTCGATGGACCTGCAGAAGCTCGGTGAGCGCCTCGACCCGTGCCTGCACGGCCGCGAGCATCTCGAGGCCGGCATGGCCGCGGGGCGCGGCACCATCGTCGCGTTGCCGCACAGCGGCAACTGGGACATGGCCGGGGTGTGGTTCGTCCAGCACTACGGCAAGCTCACCACCGTCGCCGAGCGGCTCAAGCCCGAGTCGCTGTACCAGCGCTTCATCGACTACCGCGAGACCCTCGGGTTCGAGATCCTGCCGCTGACCGGCGGGGAGCGTCCGACCTTCGAGGTGCTCTGCGAGCGGTTGCGCGCCAACGGGATGATCTGCCTGATGGCCGACCGCGACCTGACCCGCAGCGGTGTACAGGTGGACATGTTCGGCGAGGCGACGCGGCTGCCCGCCGGCCCCGCGCGGCTGGCGCTCGAGACGGGCGCCACGCTGTTGACGGCGCATCTGTGGAACGAGCCCGAGGACTGGCGATTCGAGGTGTCCGGGCCCGTCGACGTCAGTTCCGGGGACATCACCACCATCGCCCAGCAACTCGCCGACCGCTTCGCCGCCGGGATCGCGGCGCATCCCGCAGACTGGCACATGCTGCAGCCGCAGTGGATAGCCGATCTGTCCGACGAACGACGAGCACGACTGGACGACGCGGGGGAGCGTTGATGCGCATCGGAATGGTGTGTCCCTACTCATTCGATGTCCCGGGCGGGGTGCAATCGCATGTGCTGCAACTCGCCGAGGTGATGCGCGCCCAGGGGCACGAGGTCAGCGTGCTGGCGCCGTCGTCGAGCGATGTGACGCTGCCGGACTACGTGGTCTCCGGCGGCAAGGCGGTGCCCATTCCCTACAACGGTTCGGTGGCCCGGCTGCGGTTCGGCCCGGCCACCCACCGCAAGGTCAAGAAATGGCTCGCCGAGGGCGATTTCGACGTGCTGCACCTGCACGAACCCAATGCCCCGAGCCTGTCGATGCTCGCGCTGCAGGCCGCCGAGGGACCCATCGTGGCCACCTTCCACACCTCGACCACGAAATCGCTGACGCTGTCGGTGTTCCAGGGCATCCTGCGGCCCTATCACGAGAAGATCGTCGGCCGGATCGCCGTGTCGGATCTGGCGCGCCGCTGGCAGATGGAGGCGTTGGGCTCCGACGCGGTCGAGATCCCCAACGGCGTCGACGTGACCGCCTTCTCCGACGCCGTCCCGATGCCCGGCTATCCGCGGCCGGGCAAATCGGTGCTGTTCCTCGGCCGCTTCGACGAACCGCGCAAGGGCATGGCGGTGTTGCTGCGTGCGCTGCCGGCGCTGGTCGACCGGTTCCCCGAGCTGGAGATCCTCATCGTCGGCCGCGGCGACGAGGACGAATTGCGCGGCGCGGCAGGTAAATTGGCCAAGCACCTGCGCTTCCTCGGGCAGGTCGACGACGTGGAGAAGGCCAGCGCGTTGCGCAGCGCCGACGTGTACTGCGCACCCAACACCGGCGGGGAGAGCTTCGGCATTGTGTTGGTGGAGGCGATGGCCGCCCACACCGCGGTGGTCGCCAGCGACCTGGACGCCTTCCGGCGCGTGCTGGTCGACGGCCGCGCGGGACGGCTGGTTCCGGTCGACGACTCCGCGGCGCTGGCGGCCGCGCTGATCGAGGTGCTGGACGACTCCGCCGAGCGTGCGCGGCTGGTCGCCGCCGCCGACGACGCGGTGCAGCGCTACGACTGGTCGGAGGTTTCCCGGCAGATCATGCGGGTCTACGAGACGGTGGCCGGCCCCGGCATCAAGGTCGGGGTCTCCGGTGCCGCCGGCCGCAGCGAGCTGTCCGGGGGCCGGCGGTGACGCTGTGGCTGGTGCTCGCGGTCGTGGTGGCCGTGCTCGCCGTCGCGTTGATCGGCGGGTGGGCCTACCAGACCGCCAACCGGCTGGACCGCCTGCACGTGCGTTACGACCTGTCCTGGCAGGTGCTCGACGCCGCGCTGGGCCGGCGCGCCGTCGTCGCCCGGGCCGTCGCGGGCAGCGCCAGCGACACCGTCGGGGACAGTACGCGGCTGGTCGCCCTGGCCGACGCCGCCGAACGGGCGCCGCGCTCGACCCGGGAGGCCGCCGAGAACGAGCTGTCGGCCGCGTTGGCCGCCGTCGACATCGCCCGGCTGCCGACCGCCCTGGTGGCCGAGTTGGCCGACGTCGAGGCCCGGGTGCTGTTGGCCCGGCGCTTCCACAACGACGCGGTGCGCGACACCCTGGCGCTGCGGGAACGCCCGGTGGTCCGGTTGCTGCGCCTCGGCGGGCACGCCCCGTTGCCGGGGTACTTCGAGATCGCCGAGCGCGCCGAGATCGGCCCGCCGGCCGGGGAGGCCACCGTCCGCAGCTCGGCGCGGGTGGTGCTGCTCGACGAGGGCGGCAGCGTGTTGTTGCTCTGCGGTGTCGACCCGGCGATCACCGACGGGTCCGCCCGGCGCTTCTGGTTCACCATCGGCGGGCAGGCGCGGCCCGGGGAACGGCTGGTCCAGGCCGCGGTGCGGGAACTGACCGAGGAAACGGGACTGCGGGTGCCGCCGGCCGAGATGGTCGGGCCCGTGTGGCGCCGCGACGCGATGATCGACTTCAACGGCGCGGTGGTCCGCAGCCAGGAGTACTTCTTCGTGCACCGGACCCGGCGCTTCGAACCCTCGACGGCCGGCCGCACCGACCTCGAGCACCGTTACATCCTCGGGCACCGGTGGTGTGATGCTGCGCATATCGCCGAGCTCGTCGCGGCCGGGGAGTCGGTGTACCCGACGCAGCTCGGGGAGTTGTTGGCCAGCGCGAATGACGTCGCGAGGACCGGTGCGCACTCCGGCGCGGCGGACACCGAACCGGCGGAGCACCGGCTGCGCGCCATCCACTGATCGGCCGTGGGATTTCGGCTTGCCGATCAGCATTAGACTCGATCAAGGACCAATCGAGGGAGACGAGACCAGTGGACAGCCGAGAAGGCCAGGTCGCTCACACCAACGCGTCGGCCGCCAGCGGCCAGACCGGAACCGCCCGCGTCAAGCGCGGCATGGCGGAGATGCTCAAGGGTGGCGTCATCATGGACGTCGTCACCCCGGAGCAGGCCCGGATCGCCGAGGGCGCCGGCGCGGTGGCGGTGATGGCCCTCGAGCGGGTCCCCGCCGATATTCGTGCCCAGGGCGGGGTGTCGCGGATGAGCGACCCGGACATGATCGAGGGCATCGTCGCGGCGGTCACCATCCCGGTGATGGCCAAGGTCCGCATCGGTCATTTTGTCGAGGCGCAGATTTTGCAGAGCCTCGGGGTCGATTACATCGACGAGTCCGAGGTGCTGACCCCGGCCGACTACACCCACCACATCGACAAGTGGAATTTCACCGTGCCGTTCGTGTGCGGTGCGACGAACCTGGGGGAGGCGCTGCGGCGGATCACCGAGGGGGCGGCGATGATTCGCTCCAAGGGTGAGGCCGGCACCGGTGATGTCTCCAACGCCACCACCCACATGCGCACCATCGCCGGTGAGATCCGGCGGCTGTCGTCGCTGTCGCCCGATGAGCTGTATGTGGCGGCCAAGGAGCTGCAGGCGCCCTATGAGCTGGTCGCCGAGGTGGCCCGCGCCGGCAAGTTGCCCGTCACGCTGTTCACCGCCGGCGGCATCGCGACCCCGGCGGATGCGGCGATGATGATGCAGCTCGGCGCCGAGGGGGTGTTCGTCGGGTCGGGCATCTTCAAGTCCGGTGATCCGGCCACCCGCGCGGCGGCGATCGTCAAGGCCACCACCTTCTACGACGATCCCGACGTGCTCGCGCGGGTGTCGCGCGGCCTGGGCGAAGCCATGGTCGGTATCAACGTCGAGGACATCGCGCAGCCGCACCGGCTCGCCGAACGCGGCTGGTAGCCGCGGCGCCGATGGCGATCGAGGAGATCCTCGATCTCGAACAACTCGAGGTCGACATTTACCGGGGCGGGGTGTTCAGCCCCGAATCCGGGTTTCTGCAACGGACTTTCGGTGGCCACGTCGCGGGCCAGTCGTTGGTGTCTGCCGTGCGCACGGTGGACCCCGAGTTTTTGGTGCATTCGCTGCACGGCTACTTCCTGCGGCCGGGCGATGCCCGCGCCCCGTCGGTGTACCTCGTGGAGCGCATCCGCGACGGCGGATCGTTCTGCACCCGCCGGGTCAGCGCCATCCAGCACGGGCAGACCATCTTCTCGATGTCGGCGTCGTTCCAGACCGATCAGAGCGGCATCGAGCACCAGGACGCCATGCCGTTCGCCCCGGGTCCCGAGGATCTGCCGGGCTTCCGCTCCGGCGGGCACTTCGACGACGCCGGCTTCGCGCAGTTCGACGAGTGGGATGTGCGGATCGTTCCGCGCGACGAGTTGACCGCCCGCGACGGCAAGGCCTCCCAGCAGCAGGTGTGGTTCCGACACCGCGACCCGCTGCCCGACGACCCGGTGCTGCACATCTGCGCGCTGGCCTACATGAGTGACCTGACCCTGCTGGGCTCCGCGCAGGTCAAACACCTCGACGAACGCAAGCACCTGATGGTGGCCTCGCTCGATCACGCCATGTGGTTCATGCGGCCGTTCCGCGCCGACGAGTGGCTGCTCTACGACCAGTCGTCGCCGTCGGCCTGCGGCGGGCGCGCGCTGACCCAGGGCAAGCTGTTCAACCGCTACGGCGAGATGGTGGCCGCGGTGATGCAGGAGGGCCTGACCCGCTACCGGCGCGACGACGCCGCCGCGGCGAAGCCCGCGAAGTGAGCGCGCCCCGGGTCGGGGTGCTCGCGCTGCAGGGCGACACCCGCGAACACCTCGCCGCGCTGCGCGAGGCCGGCGCCGACGCGTCCACGGTGCGCCGCCGCGCCGAACTCGACGCCGTCGACGCCTTGGTGATCCCCGGTGGCGAGTCCACCGCCATGAGCCATCTGCTGCGCGAGTTCGACCTGCTCGAACCGCTGCGGGCCCGGTTGGCCGATGGCATGCCTGCTTACGGGTCGTGCGCCGGGATGATCCTGCTGGCCTCGCAGATCCTGGACGCCGGCGTGCCGGGGCGCGCGGCCGAGCCGTTGGGGGCGATCGATATGGCGGTGCGCCGCAACGCCTTTGGCCGCCAGGTCGACTCGTTCGAGGAGGATCTGGAGTTCACCGGAATCGACGGCCCGGTGCACGCGGTGTTCATCCGGGCGCCCTGGGTCGAGCGGGTCGGCGACGACGTCGAGGTGTTGGCCACCGCCGGGGAACACATCGTGGCGGTCCGGCAGGGGCGCATGTTGGCCACCTCGTTCCATCCGGAGATGACGGGCGACCGCCGGGTGCACAAGATGTTCGTCAACTCGCTGTCCTGACTCAGGTCTCGCGCGGTGCGCGCAACCCCAGGGTGCGCCGGCCCGCGGTGACCAACTCGTCCTGTACCCGGGCGAGATCGTCCCCGGCTTCGGGGTAGTCCACCCCGACGGCGGCGGAGATGCCGGCCATCACCACGGCCGCCTTGACCTGACCGCCCAAGCCCGGTTCGACGTCGGCGAGCAGCGCCAGTTGACGCTGCACCAGCGCGCTCCAGTCCGGCCGGCCGCGCAGGAAGTCAGCGACGCCGGGATCCCCGGTGAGGACCGGGATCAGGGTGCGGCGGGTCACCGCCAGCGCCGCAAAGCCGGTCAGCATGGCGTCGGCCCGGGCGCGCGCGCCGCGCACCGATTCGGCGGCGGCCACGAGTCGGGCGAGATCGGCCATGACCGGTTCCAGGATGGCCTCGAGGAGCTCGTCACGGGTCCGGAAGTGGTGGTAGATAGCAGATTTCGTGAGGCCCAGGTCATCGGAGATCATCTGTAGCGAGGTGCCGGCGACGCTGTGCCGGTGGAACGACTCCACGGCGGCGGTCAGGAGTCGCTGTCGAGTGCCCTCGACCGGCCGACTCACAGGGCCGCCCATAATGTAGTGCTGCTAACAATCCCCGGCGCACTGACCATTCGTACAGTATAGAGCTGTACGATTGGTCTGTAACTAGCTATACGTTTGGTTAGTCTTTAGACCGGTCCCTGCCGAACTCACCGAAGCGGTCACCGAGGCCGCAGTCAGCTGCCCGGAACGGGCCATCAACCTGAAAGAAGAATCATGACAACCGATTTCGCCCGCAAGGACCGCGCCGCCTTCGGCCTGTCCGGCAAGGTGGTGGTCGTCGTCGGCGGCGGGCAGATGCCGGGTGACACCACCGGCAACGGCCGGGCCACCGCGATGCTGGCCGCCCGGCACGGCGCCGAGGTGGTGGCCGTCGACATCAACTTCGACTCCGCCCAGGAGACCGCCAACCTGATCATCGCCGAGGGTGGCAAGGCCTACCCGGTGCAGGCCGACGTCGCCGAAAAGCAAGACTGCCAACACATCTTCGACACCGTCATGGCCCGCAGCGGCCGGGTGGACGGCATGGTCTACAGCGCCGCGGTCAACCCGCCGTTCGACCTCGGGACCAACTCGATGACCACCGAGAACTTCAACCGCGGTATCAACGTGAACATGCTCGGGGCCTACCACTGCAATCTCTTTGCGGCCGAGTGCATGCAGAAAAACGAGGGGGCCAGCGCCGGCAGCATCGTCAACTTCTCCTCGATCGCCAGCCTGAAGAACGAGATCGGGCTGAACATCGGGATCATGCCTTACGCCCTGGGCAAGTGCGGGCTGAACTACATCACCGAACTCACCGCGGTGCAGTTCGCCGACGCGGGGGTGCGGGCCAACACGCTGATGCTGGGCCCCATCGACTCGACCCTGGGCAACCACGATTCCCAGGAACTGTTCGGGCACACCCCCGACGAGGTCGACGAGGCCTACGGCGAGGTGGTCAAACTCAAGATGGGCCGGGCCAGCACCTGGGAGACCGCCTACGCCGCGCTGTACCTGCTGGCCGATGAATCCCGGTTCATGACGGGCCAGCAGATTCGCCTGGACGGGGGAGCGGCGCTGGTGCGCTGAACCCGGTCAGCGGATCGGCAGCCCGGTGATCGCGCGGCTCATCACCAGACGCTGGATCTCGCTGGTGCCCTCGAAGATGGTGAAGATCTTCGCGTCGCGGTGCATCCGCTCCACCGGGTAGTCGCGGGTGTAGCCGTTGCCGCCGAGGATCTGGATGGCCTCGTCGGTGACGTAGACCGCGGTCTCGCTGGCCACCAGCTTGGCCATCGACCCCTCGGCGTTCTCGAAGGGTTTGCCGTTGCGGGCCATCCAGGCCGCCCGGTAGACCAGCAGGCGGGCGGCGTCGATGCGGGCGTTCATATCGGCCAGCTTGAACGCCACCGCCTGGAAGTCGCCGATCTTGCGGCCGAACTGCTCACGCTCACAGGCATAGTCGCGGGCGTACTCGTAGGCGGCCCGGGCCACCCCGACCGCCATCGCGCCGACGGAGGGCCGGGTGCGCTCGAAGGTGGCCATCGCGGCCTGTCCCGCGGTCCGCTTCCCCTCGCGCGCCTTGGCGATGCGGGCGTCGAACTTGTCCTTGCCGCCGAGGATGAGCCGGCCCGGGATGCGCACCTCGTCGAGGACCACCTCGGCGGTGTGCGAGGCGCGGATGCCGTGCTTGCGGAACTTCTGGCCCTGGCTGAACCCGGGGGTGGCGGGCGGGATGATGAACGATGCCTGACCGCGGCTACCGAGCTCCGGGTGCACCGACGCGACGACGATGTGCACCTCGGCGATGCCGCCGTTGGTGGCCCAGGTCTTCGTCCCGTTGAGCACCCACTCGTCGGTGGCCTCGTCGTAGCGGGCCCGGGTCAGGATCGAGCCGACGTCGGAGCCGGCGCCCGGTTCCGAGGCGCAGAAGGCGGCGACCTTCGGGTCCTCGACGGTGCCGAACATCTGCGGCAGCCATTCCCCGATCTGTTCGGGGGTCCCGCCGCCGGCCAGTGAGGCCGCGGCCAACCCGGTGCCCAGGATGGACAGCGCGATGCCGGCGTCGCCCCAGAACAGCTCCTCGAAGACGGTGACCATGCCCAGCCCGGACGGCTCGGCGGCCTGTTCGGCGAACATCTCCATCGAGTAGAGGCCGATCTTGGCGGCCTCGGCGATGATCGGCCACGGGGTCTCTTCGCGCTCATCCCATTCTGCGGCGGCCGGGCGCACCACGTCCGCGGCGAACTCGTGCACCCATTTCTGCACGTCCAACAGGTCCGAGGGCAACTCCAGGGAGAAGGTCATGGCGGTTACCTTACTTAGGAGTAAGTTGTCTGGCCAGGCGGGTGCGACGGGGCGTACCCGTAGACTGGGCCACCGACGAATTACCAGACAGAGGGCGGAATCTGAATGAGCGGCCATTCAAAGTGGGCCACGACCAAGCACAAGAAGGCCATTGTCGACGCGAAGCGCGGCAAGATGTTCGCCAAACTGATCAAGAACATCGAGGTCGCGGCCCGGGTTGGCGGCGGTGACCCGGCCGGTAACCCCACCTTGTACGACGCCATTCAGAAGGCCAAGAAGTCCTCGGTCCCCAACGACAACATCGAACGGGCGCGCAAGCGCGGCGGCGGTGAAGAGGCCGGCGGCGCTGACTGGCAGAACATCACCTACGAGGGATACGGGCCCAACGGGGTCGCCGTGCTCATCGAATGCCTCACCGACAACCGCAACCGCGCCGCGGGCGAGGTCCGGGTCGCGATGACCCGCAACGGCGGCAACATGGCCGACCCGGGTTCGGTGGCCTACCTGTTCTCCCGCAAGGGTGTCGTCACGCTGGAGAAGAACGACCTGTCCGAGGACGACGTGCTGACCGCGGTCCTGGAGGCCGGCGCCGAGGAGGTCAACGACCACGGCGACTCGTTCGAGATCATCTCCGATCCGGGTGACCTGGTCGCGGTGCGCACCGCGTTGCAGGACGCCGGCATCGACTACGACTCGGCGGAGGCCAGCTTCCAGCCGTCGGTGACCGTGCCCGTCGACCTCGAGGGGGCCCGCAAGGTGCTCAAGCTCATCGACGCGCTCGAGGACAGCGACGACGTGCAGGACGTCTATACCAACATCGACATTCCCGACGACGTCGCGGCGCAACTCGACGAGGAGTAGGGACCCGGGCCGGACCGCGGGGTGCGTGTCCCTGCGCGGTCCCGTCGCGATGGGGCGCTAGGGTAGTTCGAACACATGTTCTGGCTAGTTTGCACCCAGGAGGGCCTGTGCGCGTGATGGGAGTCGACCCCGGGTTGACGCGCTGCGGACTCTCGATGATCGAGAGCGGCCGCGGCCGGCAGGTGGTGGCCCTGGACGTCGACGTGGTCCGCACGCCGGCCGACCAACCCCTGCACCGGCGCCTGCTCACCATCAGCGACACCGTCGAGCACTGGATGGACACCCACCGCCCCGACGTCGTCGCCATCGAGCGGGTGTTCTCCAACCACAACGCCAACACCGCGATGGGCACCGGCCAGGCCGGCGGCGTGATTGCGCTCGCCGCGGCCCGCCGCGACATCGACGTGCACTTCCACACCCCCAGCGAGGTGAAGGCCGCGGTCACCGGCAACGGCCGCGCCGACAAGGCTCAGGTCACCACCATGGTGACGAGAATCCTCGAGCTGCAACAGAAGCCGACCCCCGCGGACGCGGCCGACGCGCTGGCACTGGCCATCTGCCACTGCTGGCGGGCCCCGATGATCGCGCGGATGGCCGCGGCGGAGGCGATGGCGGCCGAGCAGCGCCGCAAGTACCAGGCCACGCTCAAGGCGAAAACCAAAGCTAAGGCGTCGCGATGATCTCGTCGGTACGCGGCGAGGTCATCGACATCGCGCTGGATCACGTCGTCATCGAGGCGTCCGGCGTGGGCTACAAGGTGATGGCCACCCCGTCGACGCTGGCGACGGTACGTCGCGGGGACGAGGCACGGCTGATCACCGCCATGATCGTGCGCGAGGACTCGATGACGCTGTACGGCTTCGCCGACGCCGACGCGCGGGATGTGTTCACCACGCTGCTCGGGGTCTCCGGGGTGGGGCCGAAGATCGCCATGGCGACGCTGGCGGTCTACGACGCCCCGGCCCTGCGCCAGGCCCTGGCCGACGGCGACATCACCGCGCTGACCCGGGTGCCCGGGATCGGCAAGCGCAGCGCCGAACGGCTGGTGCTGGAGTTGCGCGACAAGATCGGTGCGACGCCGGCGGCGGTCGCGGCCGCCGGGGCCGCCGGACCGGGCGTGCGCGCTCCGGTCGTGGAAGCCCTTGTCGGCCTTGGTTTCCCGGCCAAGCAGGCCGAGGAGGCCACCGACAAGGTGCTGGCGCTCGACCGCGATGCCACCACGTCGAGCGCGCTGCGCTCCGCACTGAACCTGTTGGGTAAGAACAAGTGAGCCGCTTCGACGGCGACGACGACATCGACGAGGCCGAGGAGCGCGAGGTCTCGCCCGCGTTGACCGTCGGCGAGGGGGACGTCGACGCCAGCCTGCGGCCCCGGTCGCTGCGCGAGTTCATCGGTCAACCGCGCGTGCGCGAGCAGCTGCAACTGGTCCTCGAAGGCGCCAAGAATCGCGGCGGCACACCGGATCACATCCTGCTGTCGGGCCCGCCGGGCCTCGGCAAGACGTCGCTGGCGATGATCATCGCCGCCGAACTGGGATCCTCGCTGCGCGTCACCTCCGGTCCGGCGCTGGAACGCGCCGGGGACCTCGCGGCGATGCTGTCCAACCTCGTCGAGCACGACGTGCTGTTCATCGACGAGATCCACCGCATCGCCCGGCCCGCCGAGGAGATGCTGTACCTGGCCATGGAGGACTTTCGGGTCGACGTGGTGGTGGGCAAGGGGCCCGGCGCGACGTCGATCCCGTTGGAGGTGGCGCCGTTCACGCTGGTGGGCGCGACCACCCGCTCCGGCGCGCTGACCGGCCCGCTGCGCGACCGGTTCGGCTTCACCGCCCACATGGACTTCTACGAGCCGGTGGAACTCGAGCGGGTGCTGTCCCGCTCGGCGGGGATCCTGGGCATCGACCTGGACGCGGAGGCGGGCGCGGAGGTCGCCCGCCGGGCGCGCGGCACGCCGCGCATCGCCAACCGGTTGCTGCGTCGGGTGCGCGACTACGCGGAGGTGCGCGCCGACGGCGTCATCACCCGCGACATCGCCAAGGCCGCCCTCGAGGTGTACGACGTCGACGAACTGGGACTCGACCGGCTGGACCGGGCCGTGCTGACGGCGCTCACCCGCAGCTTCGGCGGGGGACCGGTCGGGGTGTCGACGCTGGCGGTCGCCGTCGGCGAGGAGGCCACCACCGTCGAGGAGGTCTGCGAACCGTTCCTGGTGCGCGCCGGCATGATCGCCCGCACCCCGCGGGGCCGGGTGGCCACCGCGCAGGCCTGGACGCACCTGGGGCTGAGCCCGCCGCCGGGGGCCGTCGGGCTGGGTCAGCAGTCGATCTTCGACTGACCTGGGGTTTCTGGCGTGTCTGACCCTAGTGGCATACTCGCACACATGTTCGAAGTGGTGGAGTTGGGGCCGGATGCCGATGAGGCGGCGTTGGTGGCCCATATCGGTGAGTTGGAGACGTTGAAGGCGGTGGCGGCGGCGGCGCAGGCGCGGGCGACGGTGGCGTTGGTGTCGGCGCGGGCGGCTGATGAGGTGGCGCGTGGGGTGCCGGTGGGTCGGCGGGGGCGTGGGTTGGCGACCGAGGTGGGGTTGGCGCGGCGGGATTCGCCGGCCCGCGGTAATCAGCATTTGGGTTTTGCCAAGGCGTTGGTGCAGGAGATGCCGCATACGTTGGCGGCGTTGGAGGCCGGGGTGCTTTCGGAGTGGCGGGCGACGTTGAT
>Ga0265293_10004124_pt1 | contig 26028 bp, 15 predicted proteins | sample Munlanlewell138R_FD_192505 | JGI IMG/M metagenome (GOLD analysis project Ga0265293, IMG submission 192505) | Leachate microbial communities from a municipal landfill in Southern Ontario, Canada - Leachate well 138R | ecosystem: Engineered > Solid waste > Landfill > Unclassified | place: Canada...
TCTTCAATAGCAGCTGTCAAACCTATTCTTTCCAACACCGGCGGCATTAGTGAATAGGCAAATTGACGTAGCTCTTTGACTATATTGTCAATTAATTTAATCTGCTCTTTCAAATTATCTTTGATATTATCATCATCAAGCTTTGCCATGATATTATTCAGATTAAACTTGAGGAATGACAGATACTGTCCTGCGCCATCATGTAAGTCCTTTGCAAATCTCGACCTCTCATCTTCCTGTGCCTTGATGATTGCTTTCAGCGAATCAGACTTACTTTCCGTGATATCATCCAGAATATTCAGCAGTTTATCATTAGCCTGCTGAAGTTCAAAAGTACGTTCTGCTACACGTCGTTCCAACGATTGATTAATCTTTGTGATTTCGACAGCGTGCTTAATCAACATATCATTTTTACGTTTTAGTTCCTCAGTCCTGTTATTAACAATCTCTGTCAATTCTCTATTTCGATTATTAATACTTCTGACACGTGTTTTATATGCAATGACAAGAGAGCTTCCTAATAACAATATTGAGAATATCTTGAATTCGAGTGTTAACCAAATAGGAGGATTTATTTCAATTATGAGTGTTCTTCCTGTTTCATTCCAAATTCCGTCATTATTTGAGCTCTTAACTCTAAATTTGTACGTGCCCGGCTTCAGATTCGGATATCTTGCAAATCTAGTATTACCCGAGTAAACCCAACCTGTATCAAGTCCTTCAAGATAGAACGCATACCTGTTCAATTCGGGAGCAGCAAAATCTAAGCCCGTAAATTCAAATGACAGTGTATTCTTATGATAAGGAAGCTTCAATTCATCCAGTACCGTTGGATTCACAGCAGTATTGAAATCAGAATCAAACATATGTATCTTAGTGATGACAACATTGGGTAAATTCTTATTTTCACCTAATGAATCCGGGTGAAAGTAATTTATGCCTCCAACTCCTCCGAAGAATAAGTAATTGTCTTCGGATTTACAATAGGAGTTGGTATTAAACTCATTAGATTGTAAACCGTCGGTTTTTGTGAAATTTCGAAACGAATAGTGAACAGTATTTTTAAATACCATCTTACTTAAGCCGCGATTAGTCGAAATCCAGTATTCGGAATTTAAATCTTCGACTATTCCATAGATAAATGAATTTGAAAGACCTTCTGCACTCGTCAATCGGAAGAAGTCATCTGTTTCTTTTTGGTAAAAATTCAAACCGTATCTTGTACCCGCCCACAAGTTTCCCCGACTGTCGTTCAAGAGAGTCAGTACATAATTATTGCTTAAACTACTGGCGTCTTTATCATCATATTTATAATGTTTTAATTCCGCATCTGACTGATTAAATGAATAAAGTCCATCATTTGTACCAAACCAGATGATACCTTCATTTGATTCGCAAATCGAATACACATATTTTTGCTGCCATCTTGATTTATCGGCAATCAAATCACCGATTCGTGTTATACTGTTGTCGCTACTGTTATATAAGAACAGGTCTTCACTATTACCTATCCAAAGCCTGCCCTTTTTATCTTCAAAAAAGCATTGTACATTAGGTATTGTCGCGAATTTCCGAAACTGTTTGCTATTCACATTTAAAGTATCAATTTGCTTATTCGAACCATACCAAACAGTTCCTTTTGAGTCTGTAAAAACTGCTAAGCCGGTATTACTGCTGACATGTCGCTGATTATTTTGCTCGCTGCTGTAATGTTCCCACTTATTGCTATTTATGTTATATTTGTTTAATCCTCCAAGTACAGTTGATATCCATAGATTACCCTTCCTGTCAAAAGTCATACCTTTGGGAAAATCTATACTAAGAGAATTGAAATCTTTGGGATTATATTTTAATGTTTTGAATTTTTGCTTCGCTAGGTTATGTACTAGTATTCCTCCACCGTCGGAACCAAACCAAAGCACTGAGCCTGCATCTTGAAATATCACTCTTATATTGTTAATAATGAAACTACCGTCTAAGTTCTCATCATTAAATATGTTAAAATTATTTTCATAATAGTTATATAGCAAAATACCATCTGAATTAACAGAGCTAATCCAAAGATTGAAATTGTTGTCAGTTTTGATGCATCTGATACCGGAGTTATGATATGGAATATCAACTTTTCTTTGTAGTCCGAAATTCATGTCATAAATAAATATTTCATTATGAGAAGCCACATAGAGCTTATCGTCCAAACACACATCGAAGTCTTTTATCGGCAAATTATCGGGTAGTCTGAAAATATAACTGACTGACAATCCGGTATCCCAATTTAACTTTATGATACTTTCTTGTGTCACAACCCAAATCCTATTCATATAGTCTTTTTTTATCTTTACTTCATAGCCACTTATCTCGCATTCAATTTTTGTCAATTTATCTCGCGTAACATCGAACTCATACAGCTCATGAATGCCGTTATTACTTATTATCATGGCTATGGCAAAATCATTAATCAAGGCACCATCAACAACTCTGTACCCTTTTCCTTTTAAAAAATTCTTAAATTTGTCTGTACGGATACTATAGAAACTCAATCCGTCATCAGTACCTATCCAAAATCCGTTTCTATGGTCATGAAATATCGTGTTTATGAAATTATTTGCTATCGAGGTGGTATCATTGAATCTTTGACGGTAACTTTTGACATTATATCCGTCATAGCGGTTTAATCCATCGGCAGTACCAATCCAAATAAAACCCTGTTTGTCTTGATAAATGTCGGATACGGAGTTTTGTGACAAGCCATTATCTACATCAAGTTTGGTAAAATCTACATCATGATAAGTCGTTTCAAACGCTTTTGACATGCAATAGTTCGTTACAACGGATGCTAATATTATGAAAAAATATAGATTTACTCTTACCGACATTTATTGTATTATTTTTTTCAATCAATTGATAATCAAAATATTCTATCACTTTCAGAAATTTAAATATTTTTGATTATAAAAAAGCAATGTAAATATAGGTAAATGTACTTAATAAAACAATATTTTTATAATTAATTTTTCAAATTTTGAAATATAAATTTCTTTGTACACCACTGTCAGATAAAAATAACAAAATGACTGAATATAACCGTTAGTACTTAAAAAAGTTCTCAGATATTTTGATTTTCATAAGTTCCACCCATAGTTTACTCATTGTTGTTTAAACAATTACAAACGATAGTCTGTCGTATTCAATGCTTCACAAGCAAAATCAGGGTTTCGTTAGAATTTCATAAAGTGTATTTACATCATCTGCTTGACTTATAGCAGTGACCCTTGATTTCTTTGCATATTTGTACATATTGTTTAACCTTGTTTATTCAGGATAATGTTATTATGCGTTCCGGGAATACTGTATAAGGCACCTCCTGCTTTTCTTCGGACAATATTGATTATTAGTTCAATAAAAAAATCCCTGCTTATCAATGACAGGGATTTCTGAAATTTTGATATTCATCAATTTATCTTGATACAGTAAACTTCATATTTCTTAACAGATTACCTTTTCTTATACTTAAGTAGTAGGTACCGTTTTGAAGATTTGTTACATCCATACTCTTAATTGTTGTTCCGCTTACAATATCTGTACTGTACATTAGATTACCGCTTATATCATAAATAGATGCAGTTAAGTTACTTTGGACGTCATCATCGAATTCGATATTTATTAAATCACTGCTTGGGTTAGGGTAGATTTCTGAAATTCTGTATTTCAAATCATTATCTATACTTGCAGGGTCAGTAACTTTAAAAACTACGACATGCTCTAATTTGCCACCGTTTTCGTCTCCAATCGGGAAAAACGTATATCTTACAATAGTTGTGCCGGCAACCGGATTTGTATATAACAGAGGTTCCGATGAAATAAGCTTGTACGACATTAAGTGACCTGAAAACTGAGTAGGACCGCTCTCTGCACCAGCATCCATTTTAAAGTTCCATGGTGAAATGAAAACCTGATCAGTAAAATCAAAACATTGGTTCCAACAAACAGCAGCTACATGCCCTGATGTTAATTCGACAAAATCCATACTTAATCCAAACTCTACTTCTGCATCAGAAGTATTTCTGATTTGTGCATAACAAATCAACTCTTCATCGTGGATTGTTCCTATTACCGTATCTTGCTGATTGAATATCTCCAATGGCAAAGCTGATGCCCCTACTGCCGATGCAAGAAAAAAAACGGTATAAAGTAAATATTTTTTCATACTTTTATATTTATAAGTTTAACAAAATGTCAATTTTTTCGTTATTAATATATAACGTATGTGTTTGTAAAAAAGTTACTGTAAAGGAAAAAAAAATGAAAAAATTTGCATACATCTCTATGATTGCAATTCTCTGCTTACTCACAGTAAGCCTTTTATCTGCTTCTGAACCATCAGGTAAAAAGCTTCCAAATATCAAGGTGAAAAATCTTAAAGGTGCTAAAGTATCAACATCAGATTTTCATAATAACGGTAAACCAATAGTGATTAATTTCTGGGCAACTTGGTGCAAGCCTTGTTTGCTTGAGCTTAATACCATCCATGACTTATACCCGGATTGGCAGAAAGAAACAGGTGTTAAAATTATCGCTGTTTCGATTGATGATACCAGAAATAGCAGTAAAGTAGCTCCTTTTGTAAGAGGCAGAAACTGGAAATATGATGTTTACCTTGATGAGAATAGTGACCTTCGTCGTGCTCTCAATGTCAATAATCCTCCTCATACTTTTTTAATCAACGGTGATGGTGAGATTATTTGGGAACACAATGGTTATGCTCCCGGCGACGAGAAGGTCTTATTCAAAGAAATCAAGAAGCTGTCAGGTAAGTAATCTCTTAATATTCTTCTATAAGTAGCAGATGATTTAAGTCTTTCTTATTTCGATGATAATACATAAATAAATAACTATCCGGAAATTTAATAAGTTAATTATTATTAACCGGTTAGTTATTTTTATTTTTGGTAAACATTAAAAAGCATGATTCGGGTTCTCATTTCTATTAAATATATTGTCAATCTTTGTGTAAGTAAATATCTAAGGAACAATTATCATGCTACCACTCATAATTTCCGGCATAAGTAATATGTACGTAATATTATCTAGTAATCTTACTTAATTTGCATAGACGAAGTATTTTTTTATTCTTCCGAATAATTATGTCTCCAATAATAATTTTTTTATTTAATTTTGTAATATTGATTCTTACATTATTAAAAATCATTTGGAAATTTTATGAATACTTTCATTAAAAATGTTTCGATGTTTTTAGCTGTCTTTCTATTCCATTTGCTAATTTCTTGTAGTGATGACGGAGTGTCAAACCCTCCGGAGAACAAGGAGCTTATAAATGAAATTGACAGAATTTGTGATTCTATAATCACAGACACAAAATTACCGGGGATGCTTGTCGGAATCTGGGACGCAGGATTGAACTTGAATTATGTAAAGGGGCATGGTGTATCAGAGTTGTCAGGTTCCGTACCTTTTGAACCAAACCAACTATTCAGAATTGGCAGCAACACTAAGTCATTTGTTGTCACAAGGATTTTGCAACTTGTGGACGAGAAAAAATTGTCTTTATATGACAAGTTAAGCAAATTTTATCCCGACTTTCCAAATGCAGAGTCTGTTACTATCAAAATGCTCTGTGACATGACAAGCGGTATCTATAATTTCACCGAAACTTCTGAATTTGATAACATCTTCTTAAATGATCCGTTGCATAAGTGGACAATTGAAGAGAAGATTGATATTGCCGCTAAATATGACTATTACTTTACACCGGGTACTGATTTGAAGTACAGCAACACGAATACAGTGCTATTGGGCGGCATCATTGAAACAATTGATGAACAACCATTGGGCGAAGTTTTAAAAAGCAAGCTGTTCGAGAAATATGATTTGAAAAACACGTATTATCCTACTGACAATAAGATGCCAAACAACCACTACATACATGGCTATGAAACTGATGGAAGCGGAACGGGAGAATATGATATTGACGTAACCGAATTCTTTGATCTTACTTGGGCAGGAGCAGCCGGAGCTATTATATCTGACATATATGATGTCAAAAAGTGGGTTACAATGCTGATTGACGGCGATATGATTTCTGACTCTCTGCATTCACAAATTTTTGAAGGGAAGACATTTACAGGATCTACACTCACATACGGCAAAGCTGTTTATTCTTACGCCGGAACTGAAATGTGGGGTCATAACGGCGGACTCCCCGGATTTACTTCAGTAATGATGCGACACACTAAAATGGACAGGACGATAGTAGTATTTTACAATCTTCAAGGTACACCTAATCCTGATCACCTATTTCTCAGAATCGTTGATTTATTAAACAATACGGAGCAATAGTATCCCAACAAAAATTTATCGTTTAAATTTGCTAAGTAGATACATATTTCGGAAATTAGAGTAAAATATCCAAATCTCATATTATTCTTAATGGAGATTTGGATTTTTTATAGCTTGATATTCAACATTCATCCTGAGTGATAACATATAAAATTTTATCATAATTTGAAATAAAAAAAGACATAATTAATTTAATTTGCCAATTACTTCAATTTTTTTCCTTATTTTTGTGTTCTTTTTGTTTGCAAATTCTAAACAAGATGAACCAACTGAATATAATGCTCAATAAATACTTCGGATATGATAAATTCAGGTCCGGACAGGAAGAGATTATACGTTCAGTTTTAGCTTGTAGAGATACTCTCGCCGTGATGCCGACCGGTGGAGGAAAATCAATATGTTATCAGCTGCCGGCAACTTTAATGAATGGTACAAGCATAGTAATTTCACCTCTTATAGCACTGATGAAAGACCAAGTTGACAGTCTTTACGGCGGCAGGATACCGGCTGTATCAATTAACAGCACAATGTCTTATGCCGACATCAATGAGAGAATCAGAGAGGTCATCGCCGGTAACTATAAATTATTATATGTTGCTCCGGAAAGGCTATCGAGCAATTATTTTTTGTCACTGCTGAAAAATATAGAAATTTCGTTTATAGCAGTGGACGAAGCTCACTGTATATCCGAATGGGGACACGATTTCAGACCTGCTTACATGAATATAAACAGGATATTTGAGTTTATACCTCGTTGTCCGGTAATAGCATTAACCGCTACTGCAACAAAAAATGTACAAGATGATATCATAAATTCATTGAGGATGACTAATCCGGTCAAAATCGTCAAGGGATTCGACAGGACAAATCTAAATTACCTTACCGAAGCCGCCGATGATAAGTATCAACGAACAGCCGACATAGTAAGTTCTACAAATTCAGGCTCAACAATCATATATGCCGGTTCGAGAAGAAGAGTAGAATTATTTTCGAGTGAGCTTAATGCTTTAGGTATTAAATCCGAACCTTACCACGCAGGCATGAAAGTACTTTTAAGAAATGCCGTGCAGGACAGATTCATCAGTGGCAAGACAAAAGTCATCGTGGCTACTAATGCTTTCGGAATGGGTATTGACAAAGATGATGTCCGAAATGTTATTCATGTGGATTTACCTCTTACTCTCGAAGCATACTATCAGGAAGCCGGACGTGCAGGACGTGACGGGAATCCCTCAAATTGTTATCTGCTTGTCAGCGATGGCGACAGAGAATTACCGGAATTCTTTATCAGGTCAACTTACCCGGAAGAAAGAACAATTACTACTGTCACCGATGAACTTTCATCATTGGCTAGAAATAAATATTTTGAAAATAATAATGAGTTTACTCTCCCCGAACCTGCAATCCTTGCAAATAAGTTAGGTCTTGATTACAGGTCGGTAAACTCCGTGTATGGATTACTCGAAAGAAAATCTTATATCATAAAAGGAACTTACAAAAATAATTCACAATTGAGAATTGATTGTTCCCGTGAGCGGCTGTCAGAATACTTCGATAATTCTTCAGACAGCAGAAAGACTACTATTGAAGCATTATTACGTAGTGTCAGCTCCGAAGTTTTCAAAAACTTCGTAAGTTTCGATCCTAAGGAGCCTGTAATCAAACACGGAGCTTCTAAGAGTGATATTGATGAACTTATCAAATCTATGCAGATTTTAGGCATGATAAGCTATAAAAGTAGCGGTGAATCCGCAGGTTATCAATTTAATCGTGAATTTGGTAATTTAGACGAACTTAAATCAGATACCGATGAGCTTTCAAAAAGGGCTGCTTTCGCAATAAAAAAACTTGATGTAGTCGAAGAATATGCTTACACATCTAAGTGCAAAAGAAATTTTATTCTTGAGTATTTCAACGACTATGAGTTTGACGGTATATGCGGAAGATGTTCTTCTTGTAAGCCGGTTAAAAAGAAAAATCGCTTGTCTTCGTCTAAAATAAATTATCTTAAATATAAGCTGCTTCATGTCATAAATGAAAAAGGCGGCAATATCGAATTACAGGATTTGAAAAATAACTTATCTGATATAATCAGTAATATCGGGGATTATTCCGATAAGAGAACTAAAACAATTATTGTAAATACAGAACTTAACAACTTAAATAAAAGCAGATTAATTGAATTTGAAGATAAATACAAAAGTAGAATTTCGATTACTCAGACAGGTGCAGAATTTTTAAAGCATATTCCGGAGCAGTCAATTAATATGGCAAGGATAGAAAAAGATAAGACAAAAAGCGAGATTATTTTTAATAAACTGGTTACTCTTCGCAGAGAAATCGCAGAGAATGCAGGAGTCGTACCTCGTGGCATAATTAGTGATGTTGCTATGAGGAAAATTGCAGAGGTAATGCCTGAAACAGAATATGACCTGAAGAATGTGTCAGGAGTTAGTCAGTTGTTTGTACAAAAATTTGCAAGACTATTCCTTCATGAGCTCGCTAAAATTAAACTTAATCCAAAAGAACAAAAAGTCTCTAAAGTAGCGCAGGATGCTCTCAAACTCCTTTCGCAAGGTGAAACTTTCGACACCATAAAGACACGATTGTTCGCAGGCAATTTGACAATGACGGCTAATTACGTTGTCGAAATTATTGAAGCAGGTCACGAGCTGCCAAGGAAAGAATTGGTACCCGATGCTGTTTATAATAAGATTAAAGCATGTATAAAAAAACAACCTGATATTGGTTCAAGAGAAATCCAAACTAAGTTGGAGATGCAAATTGATGCACCAACTCTGAAAATGGCTTGTGCTTTTGCTAAAGCTGAACTCGGTTTGTCATAAGAGTAAGTTGATTATTTATTATATTGTCGGTCTGAATACACTCTGATTTTGTATTGGTTCATTATTCTCAGATGTATTCAGACCGACAATATCTTTTTTTAAACAGCGTGTTGGTAAATTCATTTTCAGATTATTTAATCAGTTAAAAAAATCCTCGTTGACAGTTTAATTTACATCATTTCTAATTAATTATCTGAAAGAAGATTATTGCTATTTATAATGACAAATTATTTTGTACTAACCGAATCTGAGAACCCTGTAATAATTTGGTCAATGTACATGATAGATACCCACAATTACACAAAGTATTTCGACATTCAATAAGAATAATTTTTCTTGAAATCGTCAAATTACATGATTATAATTTTACAAAAAACTGGCGTGTTGAAAACTTTATGAACAAAAAATGTAATAATTTTATTATTTTGGAACTCAGCTTTTTGCAATTTACGTTGTTTTGCTGACTTGTTATAACTATTAGTATAATATATATATTAACGGCAATCAAGGTAATATTTTGAGCACTTTAATTACGAAGTGATATAAGCAGAAGCTTGTTACAGACGGACTTTCGAAGGTTTAAACCATATATCGAGCCTATTGAAATTTTGTCTTTAAAAAATTTAAACAAAGAGAAAATTAATTTATTATATATAAAAATCAAGTTCTATGAAAATTCAAAGACGTTTTACGAAAGAAGGTACAAGTCCATTTGACTTGTTTACATATACGCGGCGGTCATCAGTTCTAAGGAATCCCGATGGTTCGGTAGTTTTTGACATGAAAGACATCGAAGTGCCGACCGGTTGGTCGCAACTCGCAACCGATATTCTTGCACAGAAATATTTCAGGAAGACTGGAGTACCTAAGTTTGACGAAGCCGGCAATGCAATCCTAAATGAGAAAGGTGAGCAAGAAACCGGTTCCGAAAACTCAGTCAAACAAGTGGTTCACAGATTGGCAGGTGCTTGGAGATTTTGGGGTGAAAAGCATAATTACTTTGACACTGCTAAAGATGCGGAAATCTTTTATGATGAGATAGCATATATGTTATTAAAACAAATGTGTGCACCCAACTCACCGCAATGGTTTAACACCGGATTAAACTTTGCTTACAATATAACCGGCAGTAAGCAGGGACATTATTATGTTGACCCGGTAAGCGAAAAAATAGTTCAAAGTCCTGATGCTTACAGTCGCCCACAACCACATGCTTGTTTTATCCAGTCAATAAATGATGATTTAGTCGGAGAGAACGGAATTTTTGACTTGGCTACTCGTGAAGCAAGGATTTTTAAGTATGGTAGCGGTACCGGTACTAACTTTTCCAATCTTCGCGGCGCTGGAGAAAAACTTTCGGGCGGTGGTTATTCATCCGGGTTAATGAGCTTTTTGAAAATATTTGACAGAGCAGCGGGTGCCATCAAATCAGGTGGTACAACACGAAGAGCCGCAAAGATGGTAATAGTGGATATTGACCATCCGGATATTGAAGAATTTATCCAGTGGAAAGCCAAAGAAGAGGAGAAGGTAGCTTCACTCGTAGCCGGCTCTCGTGTAAGTTCTACTTTCATGAATGCTATCCTCGATGAAGCTATAACCAATGGTTCTGATATTACTACTAATAACAACTTAAAGACTCTCGTACAGAAAGCACTCAACAGAGGTGTTCCTTTGAATCACATAAAAAGGATACTCGACCTTGTCGGACAAGGCTTTACTAAGATTGATTTCCCTGTTTTTGATACTCATTATGAAGGTGAAGCTTATCTTACAGTAAGCGGACAAAACTCTAACAACTCTGTCAGGGTTACAAATGAGTTTATGAATGCTGTTGAAAATGACGAGATGTGGGAACTCCACTGGCGGAAGTCGGGTGAAACTGCCAAAACAGTAAGAGCAAGAGACTTATGGGAAAAGATAAATCTTTGTGCTTGGAAGAGTGCAGATCCGGGATTACAGTTCGATACGACTATCAACGAATGGCATACTTGTCCCAACTCCGGAAGAATAAACGGCAGCAATCCTTGCAGTGAATATATGTTCCTTGATGATACAGCTTGCAACCTTGCAAGTTTAAACCTCATGAAATTTTATGATGACGATTCGGACACATTTAAGGTCGAAGATTTCAAACACGCAGTCAAATTATGGACAATGGTTCTTGAAATTTCCGTACTCATGGCACAATTCCCTTCTCAGAGGGTTGCAGAGCTCAGCTATAAGTTCCGTACTTTGGGATTAGGTTATGCCAATCTCGGTACCCTACTTATGGTTAACGGGATTCCTTATGATTCACCTGAAGCTTTATCATGGACAGGAGCAATCACTGCCATACTAACAGGACAATCTTATGCTACTTCAGCCGAAATGGCAAAAGAATTAGGAGCATTCCCCGATTATCAAAATAACAAAAATGCCATGCTTAAGGTCATTCGTAATCATAGAAGAGCTGCTTACAATGCCGCTCCTTCGGAATATGAGGACCTTTCCATAAGACCAATGGGCATCAATTCGAAGTATGTACCTGAATACCTTATTGAATCTGCAAAACATTGCTGGGATGAGGCTCTTAGGCTTGGTACAGATTATGGCTTCAGAAATGCCCAGGTTTCAGTTATTGCTCCCACCGGAACTATAGGACTTGTTATGGATTGCGATACTACAGGCATAGAACCCGATTTTGCAATTGTTAAATATAAAAAACTTGCCGGCGGCGGTTATTTTAAAATTGTTAATCAATCTGTGAGAAAAGCTCTCACTAAATTAAATTATTCTGAACATCAAATTGATGAAATTGAAAAATACTCCAAGGGTAGTGGTACTCTGATTGCTTGTCCTCATATAAACAAGAAGTCACTGAAAGAAAAAGGATTCAGCGATGATAAAATTGATATTATCGAAAAACAACTCGACAATGTGTTTGACATCAAATTTGCTTTCAATAAATGGACATTGGGTGAAGATTTTCTCCTAAATATCGGATTCACCAAGCAGCAAATTGATGATAATTCATTTGAATTACTAAAAGGATTAGGATTTACCGACAGCCAAATTGACGAAGCTAATGATTATGTTTGCGGTACGATGATGCTTGAAGGTGCTCCTCATTTGAAGCCTGAACACCTTCCGATATTCGATACTGCTAATAAATGCGGCAAAAAAGGTCAACGTTATATTGATTATATGGCTCATATACGTATAATGTCAGCTGCCCAACCATTTATTTCCGGTGCCATTTCCAAGACTGTAAACATGCCTGCTGAGGCTACTGTGTCACAAATCAGCGAATTGCATGTCAAGTCATGGAAATCTATGCTCAAAGCAATTGCTTTATATAGAGACGGCTCTAAATTATCACAGCCTCTAAACTCTTCAAACCTGAAAGATTTGGACGAAGTAGTAGCCCTCGGAGACGAAAATACTCTCGACGAAACAAAAGGTCCGAATGAAGTTCAAGAGATTATTGCAGATAGAGTTAATTATAAACTCGTAAGACATAAATTACCTAAGAAACGCCATGGGCATATACGGGAGGCGGTTGTCGGTGGTCATAAGGTGTTTCTGAGAACAGGCGAGTATGAAGATGGTGCCTTAGGTGAAATTTTTATTGATATGTACAAAGAAGGTGCCTCATTCAGAGGACTGTTAAACAGCTTTGCAATACTTGCATCAAAAGCCTTGCAGTACGGTGTTCCACTTGATGAATTAGTAGATACTTTTACTTTCACAAGATTTGAACCTTCCGGACCGGTACAGGGACATGAAGCTATCAAAAATTCTACTTCTATCCTCGACTATGTGTTCCGCTCAATTGGATATGATTATCTTCACAGGGAAGATTTCATTCATGTCAAAGCTGTTGATGAACCTAATGAAAATCGAAACGGTGAAAAGAAAGCTCCGAATTTTAACCAATCTCTTCCAAAAGATGACGCCGTTGAGTCTAATACTTTATCATCAGGACCTATAAATATAGATGAACAGAAAGAATCCGAACTCGTTACGGTCGGAAGCTCTCAACATACTGAAAACAACAACGGTATGGCACAACAAATAAAGGTCGGCAGCAGCAGCGAAGCTCAATCATTCGGCTATACAGGCGAGCATTGCACCAACTGTGGCTCAATGCGTGTTAAAAGAAACGGAAGTTGTACTGTTTGTGAAGATTGCGGGTCCACCAGCGGCTGCTCTTAATAAATTCAAATATTAATAATTCAACAGAGGCATTCACAGTGATTGCCTCTGTTTTTTTTGTTAATTGATTGATATAAGCCAATAATCAGTAATTCTGAATCAAAAATACATCATAGTTTGATAAGTTTTGACAATAATAAATTATGTATAACTTAATTAAAATTGCTATTTTTGAAATTATCAATTTTAACAATTCATAATATGAAATTAGCAGTAATATTTGGTGGTATTTCTACTGAAAGAAATGTTTCAATCAGTGGTGGAAGGTCTGTAATTGAGGCTCTAAGGTCAGTCGGTCATGAAGTAATTGCTTGTGACCCCTTGTATGGTGAAAATTTTCTTGAAGAATCTGAAAATATTATATCCGATTTAACTAAGTTCAATGATATAGATGAACTTATAAAATATAATCCTCGAAGTTATATTGAAGCAATCAATTCAAGTCACTTTGACGGAGTTGAAGCAGCCTTCATCGTTCTGCACGGGAAATATGGAGAAGACGGACTTATTCAATCACTTCTTGAATTTCGGGGAATACCTTATACCGGCAGTAATGTTAAAGCCAGCAGTTTGTCATCTGATAAGTCTGCATCCAAATCTGTATTTGCTTCAGCCGGAGTGCTTACACCTGCATGGACTTTGGTTCATCGCGAGGATATTGAAAAAGAAGAAATCGCAAAGGAAATTCGTAAACAGTTCGGTAAAGAAATCGTAATTAAACCCAATGATCAAGGTTCAACAATAGGACTGACAATCATAATGGACGGTAATCTCGACGACATCGAGAAAGGTCTGCTCCTCGCTGCTAAGTATTCCAACGATATTCTGATTGAACAGTATATCGCCGGCAGAGAATTGACTGTTGGTGTAGTCAATGGAGATGCACTGCCATTGATTGAGATTGACATTGAAGACGGATTTTATGATTATGGGCATAAATATACGAAAGGACATACCAATTATATATGTCCTGCTGAGCTAAGTGATGACATTGCCGAGTTCACCCAGAGCATGGCTCTTGCAGCCTATCATGCTGTCGGATGCAGCGGGTTTGCAAGAGTTGACTTCAGGCTCGATGATGAAGGTCAGCCATTCTGCCTTGAAGTGAACACGATCCCGGGCTTTACAGAGCAAAGTCTTGTTCCAATGGCTGCTAAGAAGGTTGGTATTGAATTTACTGAGCTTTGTGAAAAGTTAATTGAAATTGCAATTCTTGACTTCAACAAACGTAGTATTATAATTGTTTAAATTTTTTTGTATTCAAAAATGAAAGATATTGAACTCTGCGGACTTGGAAATGCTTTGGTTGACTTGCAATTTCAAGTAAGCGAAAATGAACTCATAAATCATGGTATTGAAAAAGGATCTATGGTTTTGATTGATATTGATAAAAGAAACGATTTACTTAATAAGTTCAATTTCAAAATTTTCAATAAAGTCAGTGGCGGCTCAGCGGCAAATACTGTTATATCATTTGCTCAATTAGGAGGTAAAGCCGCTTATAAAACTGTGTTAGGCAATGATGAACTCGGTGAATTTTATACAGAAGAGTTTCAAAAATTTGGCATAATTTTGAACGCTGAGAAGAACAATAATGCACCTACCGGGGTATGTATTGTTTTCATTACTCCTGACTCTGAAAGAACCATGTACACTTGCTTGGCAGCTACAGCCGATTTTGATGAAACAAACATAGATGAATCCTTGATTGCTCGTTCGGAATATCTTTACATTGAAGGATATAAATTTTCGGAACAAAGAAGTACCCAAGCAATTTTCAAAGCTGTAGATATTGCTGTTAAGCATGGTACTAAAATTTCGCTCACGTTTTCGGACAAATTTATTACCGATTTATTCAGAGATAATTTAACAAAAGTAGTAGAAAAATCACATCTTGTTTTCTGTAATGATTTGGAAGCTAAATCATTTACCGGCTCCAACGATGATAATGAGGCATTTAATAAGCTGTGCAGTATGGCTCGTAATGTTGTTGTTACATACGGCAAAAGAGGTTCTAAGGTTTTTTGGGAAGGAAATGTTTACGATATACCGGCCTATCAAATAAATGCGGTAGATACTACCGGCGCCGGTGACAGTTATGCCGGAGCTTATTTGTACGGAATCATCAAAACAGGTAATCCTAAAATAGCAGCAAACCTTGCTTCTTATATATCATCGGAGATTGTTGCACAAATGGGACCGAGAGCAATATTCGACATGGAGGCTGCACGTGACAAGATATTTAATGAATTTAACGATAAATAAATATTTATTATGAAGTTATTATCAGCGATTATTTTTTGTTTGGCAACAATCACCTCAATTACGTATTCTCAATCCGGGATTAAATTTCCTGAATTGGCAAAACGAATTGACCCGTATTTTGATACAGCTCTTATCGAGGATATGCGAAAGCAATTACCTCAGGGCTCGGATTATAATATTTGGGGTTACGATATCGGTGACTATTCCGGTGACGGTTACAATGATGTTGCGATGTCTTTAAGGTTAAGCGGAGACAGGTCACGTAAGATGCATGTATATTTATTCGCTGATATTGATGGTTTTTTACAGAAAGTCGGTCAGTTCATATATGAGTTTGTTGAGTTGCCACTTGAGATTGGTGTTGTCATCAGAGACAACAAATGTTACGTAACCAAGAAGAATAAGCAATATGACTGGATAATGGATGCTTATTCCTTTGATAACGGTGCATTGATGAAGAGCGAAACTTTCGCCACGAGAAGAGTCGGCGATATGACTTATGAAAAAGTAAGAAATTATGTTGACCTCTTTGGTACGGACAAATATTTATTCACTCGAAGCGGCAAAGAAGTATTTCAGAAAAAATATCTTGTTCTTCCTTCGTATTCACGCGGTAGGAAAATATATAAGGGCTATCAAGCCGAAATGTATTCCGATTACATAGATTATGTTCATGTGGGAGCTTGGTGGTGGAAAGGTCAAGAAGACTGCTCTTTCAGGGTTTCTTCAGCACATGATGAGAATTATTTGTATTTTACCATCGAGGTTAATGATGAATCCGTCGTGGTTGCGAAATGTGATACTTGCATTACCGATATGGTTGATCTATGGTTAGATTTGAATATTGCCGGAGAGGATAATAAATTTGTTCAATACGATAAGAAAGAAGATAAAATCAGCTTCAGGACTTCTTCTGAAAGCGGAATTTTTAAGATTTCGGTCAATCCGGGTAATTTCCTCGATAAAGAATCAGAAGTTAAAATTGCTACAAGCGATGACCTGACACTTGAACAAAAAACTGAATCTATAAATATAAAGGCTGTTTCTAATTTAACTGAATCCGGATACATAGTAAGATTCAAGGTACCGTTTATTTTCCTTGGATTTGCAACAAACCCGGCAAGCAAAAATAATTTTGTCGAATTTGGTGCTACTTTTGTGGTACATGATTATGATAATGAATTCCGTCCCGAAGAAAAGACTGAGATAGCTTCCTCCGCATTTTCTCAGTATGACCCTTCTACATACGGCTCTCTTGTGATTGTTCCGCATAACAAATGGTACGGTGAATCAGTCAATATTTACACAGAAGATATTATCAAAGGATTGATGGAATACGGATTTTAAGATAATTCTTTCTTACAGAAGTTTTATTTTCTTATTACTTGCTGCTGAAGGAAACACTAGAAGGAAAGCTTTTCCGATGATGCTTTTCGCAGGTATCAATCCGAATTTCCTCGAATCTGAACTTTGTTCAATATTATCTCCTTGAACAAAATAGTAATCGTCTTTTAATACAAGCTTTTTAGTATAGAATGGATTTGCATTTATTGAATCAACTATTTGCCGGAAAATCTCACCTTCATTTATCAATATGGATGATAAATACTTAAAATTATTGACATTTACTTCGATGCTGCCACCTTTAGAAGGTATCTTAATTTCATGTCCGTGATGGTTTACGGAATTTTTTTTCAATAAATATTTATGTTTCGAATCAGGATTGCGTGATATGATCATTGTATCCCCTGGTACACCTACTATGCGTTTAATCAAGAAATTGTCGTCATGTACGTTGCCGGTTTTCATAGCATCGAAAACAATAACGTCACCCAAATCGGGAGAAATAAAGTTTAGCCTCAAATCCACTCCAAAATTACTTCCAAGAATCGGTAGTCGAGACGGAATACCAAAGAAATAAGCGATTCTGCTAACCATGACAACATCACCGTCATGAAGTTCAGGTTGCATTGACCCTGACTCTACTCTATAAAACTCAAGAACAAATATTTTTAGAAATAAAACAACAATCAAAGCAAAAAAAAACACTTCTGCAATCATGCGGAAGCTTAGACTTTCTACCCGCTCACTATCAGAAGTGTTTTTAAAAATATTTGCTGTTTTCATTTATCTGATGATAGTACCCATACGTCCAAATCTTATTGAAGCTATTTTGTCAATAAGCTGCGAAATCGGTAAGTTTGTATCCCAAGACCAATAAACAACCATCGGTGAGCCGACTACATTATCATAGGGTACAAATCCCCAGTAGCGTGAATCAAGACTGTTGTCTCTATTATCACCGAGAGCAAAGCAGTAATCCCTTGCGACTGTATAATTGGTAACAATTTGATTGTCAATATAAACATTACTCGATGTTGAAGTAACTTCATGACCTTCGCGTGTAATGAAGACATCCCACTGTCTGATATTCTGTGGAGTGAGTTCGATTACGTCACCTTTTTTAGGTATTCTTATCGGTCCGTAATTATCTCTTGTATAACCGAGTCCGGGAGGAAAGGTTCTCTGTTTGTCACCCGGGTAGATGGGCTGATTTCTGTCATATTGACCATTTTCCGGCAATTCCATCTCTTTACCGTTAACAATAAGTTTTTTGTTTGAAATTTCAAGTACATCGCCGGCAGTTGCTACACAACGTTTAAGATAATACACAAACTCAGTAGGCTCTACTTGGTCTCTGTCTCCCGGATAAATAAAGACAATTACATCTTCTTTCTCCGGTTCTTTTATACCCGGAAACTTATAAAACGGAATTGGAATATTAAAGAATGGAATCAGCTGTGGTGTAGTAGGTCCGTAAAGAAATTTATTTACAAAGAGGAAATCTCCGGTCATAACGGTATTCTCCATTGAACCGGTTGGAACTACAAATGAAGCTATGGCTGCTCCATTTATAAACATAACTACAACAATTGCTCCAAGAATAGTTTTGACCCAAGAAATTAATTGTTCTCTTGGTGTTTCGGGCTTTTTCTGTTCTTTCTTCTTATTTTTAAGATAATTAACAAAACTAAATGCCGGCTTGTTATTCATTTTACCTCTTCATTAATATTAATCTATACTTAATACAGCAAGGAAAGCTTCCTGCGGAATTTCGATACTGCCTACTTGTTTCATACGTTTCTTACCTTCTTTTTGTTTCTCGAGAAGTTTTCTTTTCCTTGAAATATCTCCTCCGTAACACTTAGCGGTAACATTCTTCCTTAGAGCTTTTACGTTTGATCTTGCGATTACCTTAGCTCCGATTGATGCTTGAATTACAACTTCAAACATTTGACGTGGTATCAATTCTTTAAGTTTATCACATAATTTTTTACCCCAATCATAAGATTTGCTTCTATGTACGATGGAGGACAAAGCATCAACGGGTTCACCATTCAGGAGTATATCAAGCTTAACCAAGTCTCCTTTACGGTAATCCAAAAATTCATAATCAAGTGATGCGTAACCGCGTGTAAGTGATTTTAATTTATCGTAGAAATCAAAAACTACTTCTGCCAGCGGAAGCTCCCAATGCAAATCAACACGCGTTTGAGACAAGTATGTTTGATTTGTCATTATGCCTCTTCTATCCATACATAATTTCATCAGGTTGCCGACAAACTCATGTGGAGTAAGTGTTTGAGCTTTTATGAATGGTTCTTGAATTTCAACAATCTCCGATAATTTCGGTAATTCAGCCGGATTATCAACAAAAACTTCAGTTCCGTTTGTTTTCAACACTTTATATCTTACGTTTGGAACAGTTGTAACGATTGTCTGGTTAAATTCTCTTTCTAATCTTTCTTGGACTATTTCCATGTGGAGCAAGCCAAGGAACCCGCATCTGAACCCGAAACCCAGAGCAGTTGAAGACTCCGGTTCATAAGTGATGGCAGAATCATTAAGTACAAGTTTTGCAAGTGCCTCCCTTAAATCCTCGAAATCATCTGAATCTGCAGGATAAATACCGGAAAATACCATTGGTTTGACTACCTGAAATCCTTCTATTGCTTTGTTGCACCTGTTTTTATCATAGGTCACTGTATCTCCGACCTTAGTGTCATGCAGGTCTCTAATGCTTGCGGTAAAGTATCCGACACTTCCGGCTTGCAAAAACTTTGTTCGCTGACGCGACATGTGCAATATACCGACCTCTTCAGTTTCATAGACTTTACCTGTCATCATAAAGAGCACTTTTTCATTTTCACGCAGAGTGCCTTCAAATACACGAATGTTCACTATAACACCTCTGTACGAATCATACACGGAGTCATAAATCAATGCCTTCAATGGCGCATCGGGATTGCCGGTTGGTGGAGGTACTTTTGATACAATTGCTTCAAGTATCTCTTTAATACCAATTCCTTGCTTAGCTGATGCTAATATAATTTCATCTTCTTTGGAACCTATCAACTCCATCACCTGATGTTTTACATCATCTACAGTGGTCTGTGCTGAAGGTAAATCAATCTTATTTAGAACTGGGATAATTTCAAGGTCGTTACCGATTGCAAGATAAAGGTTACTTATGGTCTGAGCTTCAATTCCTTGAGTTGCATCAACCACAAGTAGAGCACCCTCACAAGCTGCAAGTGAGCGGGATACCTCATAGGTAAAATCAACATGACCCGGTGTATCAATCAGATTGAGAATATATTCCTCTCCGTCGTCGGCTTTATAATTCATCTGTATTGCATGCAATTTAATCGTTATGCCGCGCTCCTGTTCAAGGGGATTATTATCGAGTATCTGATTATTGGTCATTTGACGAGCAGTTACTCTGCCTGTAAATTCGAGTAGTCTGTCGGCTAACGTGGATTTACCATGGTCTATATGAGCAATGATACAAAAATTTCTAAATTTCTTTAACGGTAACTTTTCCATGTTTCCTAAGTAAAGATACAAAAATATACAATATTATATTGACGTATTATTTTTATTTTAATTAGATGCTCAATAAAATATGTTCTATATTGACATATATTTAATTTATAGCCTATATAATTAATTCTTTCCATTTATTTCGATTTTTAATCTTCAAAATCTTTGGAGATAATTTTATATTAACATAAGCAAATATGTCAATGTAATTTTTGTTTATATGGTAAAAGATAGTTAATTTTGTACTTATATACCACTTAATTTGAAATTAAATATTTTAATAATATTCACAGGTTAAAAATGTCGAATTATAAAATCGTATGGACTAAGATTGATGAAGCTCCCGAACTCGCCTCCTATTGCTTATTACCTATAATTAAAAGATTTACTGATGGAACCGACCTGAGTATAACGACAAGTGATATTTCGCTCTCAGGAAGGATATTGGCAAATTTTCCGGAATATTTAGAAGAGCATCAACGAATTCCAGACAATCTTTCAATGCTTGGTGAATTGGTAAAATCCGAAAATGCTAATATAATCAAACTTCCAAACATCTCTGCTTCAATACCACAACTACATGCTGCAATTAAAGAACTTCGCTCTAAAGGATTTAATGTCCCGGAATATCCTGAAGAAGCAATTAATGAAGAGCAGAGAGCAATTAAAGACAGATATTCCAAATGCCTCGGGTCAGCCGTTAATCCGGTTTTAAGGGAAGGTAATTCTGACAGAAGAGCTGCTGCATCAGTTAAGAAATTTGCTCAGAAATATCCTCACAAAATGATGAAACCTTGGCAAAAAGATTCAAAGACCAGAGTTGCTTTTATGAAATCAGGCGATTTTTACGGTACTGAAACATCATATACCATGAACAAAGAGGACAGTGTTAAAATCGAACTTCATTCGAGTAGCGGTGAGGTAAAAGTTCTTAAACCATATTTCAAGTTAAAAGATAAAGAAGTTATTGATACAGCAGTCATGAATGTTCGTTCCCTTCGTGCATTCTATGAAGAACAAATTATTTCTGCAAAAAATGATGATGTATTATTTTCATTGCACTTAAAAGCTACAATGATGAAAGTTTCCGATCCGATTATGTTTGGTCATGCTGTTTCGGTATATTATAAGGAAGCTTTGGACAAACATTCATCTACTCTAAAAGAAATTGGAGCTAATGTTAATAACGGATTGGCTGATATTTTGGAAAAAATCAAGAAATTGCCTGATGAAAAGAGAGCAGAAATCGAAAATGATATTAATCAAATCTATAAATCAAAGCCTGCTCTTGCAATGGTGGATTCTCGTTACGGAATAACTAATCTGCATGTACCGAATAATATTATTATTGATGCTTCTATGCCTAATGTCGTTCGAGACGGCGGTAAAATGTGGAATTCAAACGATGAATTGCAAGATTGTATAGCAGTCATACCCGATAGAGCTTACGCTTCGATGTATGCTGCAATAATTGATGATGCGAGAATTAACGGTCAATTTGACCCGGCTGTCATGGGTTCTGTATCTAATGTCGGATTGATGGCACAGAAAGCTGAAGAGTATGGCTCTCACGACAAAACATTTGAGTCTGAAAGTGACGGCATAATCAAAGTCATTGATTCTCAAGGCAATGTACTTCTCGAACAAAAAGTAGAAAAAGGCGATATATTCAGAATGTGCCAGACCAAAGATTTACCGGTTAAAGATTGGACGAGTTTAGCAGTCAAACGCGCAAGAAGTGCATCTGTGCCTGCAATTTTCTGGCTGGACGAAAACAGAGCACACGACAGGGAAATTATCAAGAAAGTTAATGAATATCTTAAACTAAATGATACTGAAGGTCTGGACATCAAAATAATGAATCCTGCCGATGCAATGAACTTTACACTCGAAAGAGTGCGTAAAGGTTTGGATACAATATCTGTTACCGGAAACGTACTAAGGGATTATTTGACTGATTTATTCCCTATTCTCGAACTCGGAACAAGTGCAAGAATGTTATCTATTGTTCCTCTCTTGAATGGTGGCGGATTGTTTGAAACAGGTGCCGGAGGCTCTGCTCCTAAACATGTTCAACAACTCTTGAAAGAAAATCACTTGCGTTGGGATTCATTGGGTGAGTATTGTGCTTTGGTTCCTTCACTTGAACTTGCTTATGAGAAAACGGGCGATGAAAAAATTAAGGTAATTGCAAACGCTCTCGATAAAGCTATTGGTGTTTATCTTGAAAATGGTAAACTTCCTTCGCGTAAAGCCGGTGAGATTGATAACCGAGCCAGTTCTTTCTATTTGGCAATGTATTGGGCAAATGAACTCTCGGTACAAAATGAAAATACTTGCCTAAAAGAACGTTTTAGCGGCATTTATTCTAAGCTGAAAGAAAATGAATTGAAGATTTTTACTGAGATGATTGAATGTCAAGGTAAGCAAGCCGACATCGGCGGGTATTATATGCCTAATCAGCAAATGACCGAAAGCATTATGAGACCATCGAAGACATTCAATGATATTATTGACAACATGTAGTTAATTTATTGAATTTGATTTACATTAATTTGACTATCAATTAAAAAAGCGAAGTTGTTTCATCAAAACATCTTCGCTTTTTTATAACTCATTAATCAATATTAACTTGCTCTAAGAGCCTCAGCTCCGCCAACTATCTCAAGCATTTCGGTTGTTATGGCTGCTTGTCTCGCCTTATTGTATTGAAGCTCAAGTTCAGAGATGAGTTCATTTGCATTTCTTGTAGCATTATCCATAGCAAATCTGCGAGCCGCCTGCTCAGCAGCGTTTGACTCAAGTAAAGAACGCCATATTTTAATATTTACAAGTTTTGGCAACAAATCGTCGAGAATTGACTTTTTATCTGGTTCAAAAATATAGTCTGTTTCAGATTTTTCTATGGCTTTTGTTTTACCGATGTTTACAGATTCACCCGAAACAATAGGCAGTACATTTCTAAGCTTAGGTTCTTGCTTGATAACACTAACAAACTCATTACCGATAGTCAGGATTTTGTCATACTTACCTTCGACGAAATCAATATTGAAAGTATCAACAATATTTCTTGCTATACTGAAATTAAGTTCAGAGAATATTCCTGTAAATTCAGCGGCAATATCATAATGTCTCTTTTTAAAAAATGCAGAGGCTTTTTTGCCTATCGGGAGAACCTTGATATTAGCACCCGGATGCTCTTTAGGAAGCTGATTATTAATGATATTTACAGATTCTTTTAATAAATTCGTATTGAACGAACCGCACAAACCTCTGTCCGAAGTTATTACAATAACGAGAATATTCTTAACTTCAGAACTTTGTCTTAATAGCGGGTTTTGATAATCAGAGTTTGATGAAGAAGATACATTAGTCAGAATCATATCCAATTTTTCAAAATAAGGACGTGCAGACTCAATCGAAGTCTGTGCTCTTTTGAGCTTCGCCGTGGCAACCATTTTCATGGCTGAAGTAATTTTAGCGGTATTTTTTACGCCCTTTATTCGGTTTCTGATATCTCTTAATGTAGCCATAGATAAAAATTCCGTAAAATTTAATAAGTTAAATAATTCTTAGAAAGATACTCGCGGACGTAATCATCTACAGATACTTCCAAATCAGCCGGCTTATAATTAACTCCCGACTTGAAAAGCTTACTCATGTCCGCTTTAGTATAATTTTGATATTGGTTAGTAAGACTTTCAGGCATATCTACATATTCGATAACCGGCTCCAAATCCATTGATGCAAACACTGAACGTGCCAAATCGTTCCACGAACGAGCAACACCGGTTCCGATATTAAAAATACCGCTTATTTCAGGATTCATATATATTTGCCACATTATTTCACACGCATCTTTGACATATACAAAATCCCGCATTTGTCCGCCGTCTTTATATTCAGGTGTATTCGAGCGGAATAAATTTACCTTACCGGTTTGAATTATTTGATTATATGATTTGTAAACCATACTTGCCATACTGCCCTTATGATATTCGTTCGGTCCAAAGACATTGAAAAACTTGAGACCGGTAAAAATCTTATCATAGGCATTATTTAAAACCCATAGGTCGAAAATATGCTTAGAAAAACCATAACCGTTCAAGGGTACCAAATCATCATAATTTTTATCGTCATAACCCTTAGCTCCATCTCCATAGGTAGCTGCAGAGCTGGCATAAATAAGTCTGACATTTTCACGCACAGCGAATTTGGCGATATCTACTGAATATGAATAATTATTGTCGAATAAATAATCCATATCATTTTCGGTTGTAGAAGAACAGGCGCCAAGATGAAAGATTGCATCAATTTTCCCGTCGAACTCTCCACTGTTAAGTTTATTTCTGAAATCATTCTTATGAAGATAGCTTTCAAATTGCTTACCGTGTAAGTTTTTCCATTTAGCACTCTGTCCTAAATGGTCAACAACAAGGACATCTTTAACGCCCTTGTTGTTGAGTGTTCTAAGAAAACACGAACCAATAAATCCTGCACCACCTGTAAGAACTATCATGATAATCAGATAGATTTCTTAAATGAGGAAATAAAATTCTTAATTGCATCGCCGAGTTTTTCGTTATTCTCTTTTGTAATTTCTTTTCTATCAAGAATATCGTTTAAAACATCCGAATGCAAGTTATTCATATAGTCGAAATATTCTTTTTCGAACCTGTCAATATGCTCAAGCGGAATTTCATCAAGGTAGCCATTTGTTGCAGCATAAATAAGAATTATCTGCTTATCCACCGAAAGTGGAGAAAACTGCTTCTGCTTGAGAATTTCAGTCAGAAGTGCACCTCTTTTAAGTTTAGCCTGAGTTGATTTATCAAGATCAGACCCGAATTTTGAAAAAGCTTCAAGCTCACGAAACATAGCGAGCTCCAATTTCAATGGTCCGGCAATTTTTTTCATCGCCTTAATCTGTGCTGAACCACCCACGCGAGATACAGAGATACCAACGTTAAGTGCAGGCCTGATACCGGCATTAAACAAGTTAGGCTCCAAATATATCTGACCATCGGTAATAGAAATCACATTGGTTGGGATATATGCCGAAACGTCACCTGCTTGAGTTTCAATAACCGGTAATGCAGTCATTGAGCCACCGCCTTGATCATCAGAGAACTTAGCTGCTCTTTCGAGTAATCTTGAGTGGAGATAGAAGATATCACCCGGATAAGCTTCACGTCCGGGAGGTCTTCTCAGAAGCAAAGATACTTGACGATATGCGGCTGCTTGTTTAGACAAGTCATCATAAATTATGAGAGAGTGCATACCATTGTCGCGGAAGAATTCTCCCATAGATGCACCGCAATAAGGAGCAATAAACTGTAGAGGAGCAGGGTCTGAGGCATTTGCGGCAACAACGATAGTATAATCCATTGCTCCGAATTCTTGCAGGTATGAAACCACGTTCGCTACAGTAGAGCCTTTTTGTCCGACAGCAACATAGATACAATAAACAGGATTGATA
>Ga0265293_10004125_pt1 | contig 26013 bp, 23 predicted proteins | sample Munlanlewell138R_FD_192505 | JGI IMG/M metagenome (GOLD analysis project Ga0265293, IMG submission 192505) | Leachate microbial communities from a municipal landfill in Southern Ontario, Canada - Leachate well 138R | ecosystem: Engineered > Solid waste > Landfill > Unclassified | place: Canada...
ATCCAGGCCATCTGCGTGGCATCGAGCCTGGCCGGGCGCCCCGGTATCGGTTTGGCCAGCAGTGCCTTCTGGCCGCCTTCGGCAAAGGCTGCCAGCCAGCGAAAGACGGTGCGTTCATTGAGCCCGTAGGCGGCCGCCACGCTGGCCACGCTCTGGCCCTCGCGCACGGCCTTGACGGCCTGCTGGCGCATCACCTGCAGGGTGTGGTGATCGAGCGCTCGGCCGTCCGAATCCCGTTTGCATTGCATGCCGGAAATTATACAGGGAATATGGCTTTACTTTCGAGAAAGTTAGTATCTGCCGTGATCCCTTCCTGATTTTTCCCCTTTCCGTTTGTCGACCCGGCCCGATGAGGCCGGTGCCGGTCATGTTCGAGGCGAACCATGGATAAAAAACCTCGCGGGCGCAGCTATCGCTATTACGAACTGCTGATGGCCGCCTTCGTCACTGTCTTCCTGTGCTCGAACCTGCTCGGTCCGGGCAAGCCGGTGCAGATGCAGGTGCCGCTGCTGGGCGAGATCACGTTCGGGGCGGCGGTGCTCTTCTTTCCGCTGTCGTACATCTTCGGCGACGTGCTCACCGAGGTGTATGGCTTTGCCCGCGTGCGTCGCGTGATCTGGACGGGTTTTGCGGCGATGCTCTTTGCCGCGTTCATGTCCTGGGCGGTCGTGCAGATGCCGCCGGTGCCGGGCTGGCCGCATCAGCACGCCTTCGAGGTGGCCTTTGGCAATACCTGGCGCGTTGTGCTCGGTTCGCTGATCGGCTATTTCTGCGGCGAGTTCGTCAATTCGTATGTGCTCGCCCGAATGAAGCTGATGACGAAGGGGCGTCATCTGTGGATGCGTACGATCGGCTCGACGATCGTCGGCGAGGGCGTCGATTCGCTGTTGTTCTATCCTGTCGCCTTCTGGGGTGCAGGGCTGATTCCCGACGAGCTGCTGCCGACGCTGATGTTTTCGCAGTGGATCGGCAAGACGTCGATCGAGGTTGTCTTCACCCCCGTGACCTACGCACTGGTCGGCTTTCTCAAGCGCGCCGAAAACGAGGACTGGTATGACCGGGGAACGAATTTCACGCCATTCCGTTTCTGACGCTGCTCCGGGCATCGGCCTGCGGTTCGATCCGCGACAGCCGGAACCGGCGCCGGGCCGATGCTGAACGACGCACTGCTGTCGCTGCGCCTGGCCCGGCGTGACTGGCGCGCGGGCGAGCTGCGCCTGCTGCTCGTTTCGCTCGTCGTCGCGGTGGCGGCGATCGCCAGTGTCGGTTTTTTCGTCGACCGGATGCGCGTCGCGCTGGAGCAGGAAGCGGCGCAACTGCTCGGTGCCGACCTGATTCTCGGTGCCGATGAACCGCTCGACGGCTCCTTTGCGCAGCAGGCGCAGTCGCTGGGGTTGCGTGTTGCGCACAGCGCGATCTTCCCGAGCATGGCGGTGGCCGGCGGCGCGATGCCCGAGCTGGCCGCGGTCAAGGCCGTTTCGGCCGACTATCCGCTGCGCGGCCACATCCGCCTGCAGGGGCCCGGTGGCGGTGCGGGCGAGGATATCGAGGCTGCGCGCGCGCCGACCGGCGCCGAGCTCTGGCTCGATCCGCAGCTTGCACGCAGGCTGGCGGTGACGCTCGGCGACACCGTGCAGTTCGGCGAACGCTCGTTCCGGCTGACTGGCCTGATTGCCTTCGAGCCGGATCGCGGGGCCGGATTCGTCAATTTTGCGCCGCGGGCGATTTTCTCGATCGACGAGCTGCCGGCGACGAAACTGATCCAGCCCGCCAGCCGCGTGCACTGGAATCTGATGGTGGCCGGTGACGCGGCCACCGTTGCACAGTATCGGCAGTGGGCCGAGTCGCGCCTGCCGCGCAATGCGCGCGTCGAATCGCTCGACAGCGGCCGGCCCGAACTGCGCGCCACGCTCGATCGTGCGCAGCGCTTCCTGTCGCTCGTGGCGCTGTTGTCGGCCCTCATCGCGGCGGTGGCGATCGGGCTGGCGGCGCGCCGCTTCGCCGAGCGTCATCTCGATGGCTGCGCGGTGATGAAGGCGATCGGCATCACCCAGCGGCGCCTGCTTGCCCTGCTCGGGCTGGAGCTTCTCTGGGTGACGCTGGTCGGTGCACTGGCCGGGATCGCGCTGGGCTGGCTCATTCAGCTCGTGCTCGTCGCCGCACTGGCGCCCTTGCTGCAGATCAGCCTGCCATCGCCGGGCTGGCTGCCGGTGGCGCAGGCGCTCTTTTCGGCGCTGGTGCTCATGGGTGGCTTCGGCGCCTGGCCGTTCCTGCGCCTGGCCGGGGTCAGCCCCCTGCACGTGCTGCGCCGCGAAAAGACCGGTGTGCCGGCCGCCGCCTGGGTGACGGCGGCACTGGCGCTGTCGTCGTTCAGCATTCTGCTGTTCTGGTTTGCCGGCGACCGAAAGCTGGCGGTCATCGCGATGGGCGGATTTGCACTCGCCATGGTCGTGTCGGCGGGCGCCGCCTGGGGCTTCGTGCGCCTGCTGGCGGCCATGCGCCATGCGCGCTTCGTCACCGGCAGTCCGGCGTTGCGCCTGGCCTTTGCCTCGTGGTCGCGTCGGCGCACGGTGACGGTGCTGCAGACGGTGGCGCTGTCGGTCGGTCTGCTGGCGCTGATTCTGCTCACGGTGACGCGCTCGGGCCTGATCGACGGCTGGCGTCAGGCCAGTCCGCCGGACGCACCGAACCGCTTCCTGGTCAACATCCAGCCCGACCAGGTCGACGCCGTGCGTGCCCGCCTGGCTCAGGCCGGCGTGCACGCACCGCAGCTCTATCCGATGGTGCGCGGGCGGCTCATCCGTGTGAACGGCGCCGATGTGCGCCCCGAGAGCTACGACGACGACCGCGCGCAGCGCCTGCTCGATCGCGAGTTCAATCTGTCGTGGGGGCGGGATGTGCCCGAACACAACCGGCTCGTCCAGGGCAGCGGATTCACGCCCGGGCAGTCCGAGGTTTCGGTCGAGCAGGGCGTGCTCGATACGCTGAAACTCGCGCTTGGCGACGAACTCGCGTTCGACATCGCCGGCGAGGCGGTGACGGCGCGCATCGTCAACGTGCGCCGCGTTGATTGGGATTCGATGAAGGTCAATTTCTTCATGATCCTGTCACCGGCGGCGCTCGAAGGTCGCCCGCAGACCTGGATCACCGCGTATCACCAGGCGCCTGGGCCCGATCCGGTCGATGCGCGGCTGGTACGCGAATTCCCGAACCTGACCGTCTTCGATACCGGCAATATCGTGCGCCAGGTGCAGATGATGCTCGATCAGGTCATCCAGGCGGTGCAGTTCCTCTTCGTGCTGACACTGGCCGCTGGCGTGACGGTGCTGTGGGGCGCGCTTGCCGGTTCGCGCGACGAGCGGATCCGCGAGGCCGGCCTGATGCGCGCGCTGGGTGCAACGGCGCGGCAACTGGCCAGCGCGCAGCATCTGGAACTGGCGCTCAGCGGTGCGCTGGCCGGGGTGCTCGCGGCGCTGGGCTCGATCGCCATCGGCTGGGCGCTGGCCGACCGGGTATTCGGTTTCCGCTATGAGCCCGACTGGTGGATCGTGCCCGGTGGAGCTGCCGCCGGAGCGCTGCTGGCGCTGGTGGCGGGCTGGATGAGTCTGCGTGTCGTTTTGCGCGCCGCGCCGATGCAGACCTTGCGCAGTCACTGAAAAAAGGAGATCCGGTGCCGGCGATAGAGAACGGAGTCCTGCTCTGGGCAGCGATCGGTCTGACGGCCGTTGCCGTGCTTGTGCTGTTCGCGCTGTGGCTGCGTCGCCCGCCGGACATGACCTCGGAGGTGACCTCACCGATTCTCGAAGCGCTGGCGCAGGCGGATCGTCGTCAGCACGAAGCGCACCGCGAACTGCGTGAGGAGGCGGCCGTGCACGCGCGCGAGAACCGGCAGGAGCTGGCCAGCTCACTGGCGGCGTCGGCCACAAATCTGACGCAGCAGATGGGCACGATCGCCACCGTGCAGAACAACCAGATCGATGCCTTCGCGCAGCAGTTGGTCAAGCTGACCGAGGCCAACGAACAGCGGCTTGGTGCGCTGCGCGAAAGCAACGAGCAGCGTCTGAACGCGCTGCGCGAGGGCACCGAGACGCGCCTGGAAGCCTTGCGCGAGACGCTCGAGCGCCGCCTGCGCGATCTGCAGGCGGACAACGCCGTCAAGCTCGAGGAAATGCGGCGCACGGTCGACGAGAAACTGCAGGCCACGCTCGAGCAGCGTCTGGGCGCTTCGTTCAAGCAGGTGTCCGACCGGCTCGAACAGGTGCACAAGGGCCTGGGCGAAATGCAGGCGCTGGCTTCCGACGTCGGCGATCTCAAGCGCGTGCTGACCAATGTCAAGACGCGCGGCACCTGGGGCGAGGTCCAGCTGGCGGCACTGCTCGAACAGATTCTGGTACCCGACCAGTATGCCGCCAACGTCGCGCCGGTCCCGGGTTCGGCCGATCGGGTCGAATTCGCCATCCGCCTGCCGGGTGCGGATGATGGCGAACCGGTGTGGCTGCCGATCGATGCCAAGTTTCCGCGTGAGGACTACGACCGGCTCGTGCAGGCGCAGGAGAAGGCCGACGCTCCTGCCGCCGAGCTCGCCGGACGCCAGCTCGAGCAGCGTCTGCGGCTCGAGGCGAAGACGATCCGCAACAAGTACATTGCGCCGCCGGCGACCACTGATTTCGCGCTGCTCTTTTTGCCGACCGAGGGCCTGTACGCCGAGGTCGTGCGCCGCCCGGGCCTGGTCGACGATCTGCAGCGCAGCTGGCGCGTCGTGGTGGCCGGCCCGAGCACGCTGGCGGCGATCCTGTCGAGCCTGCAGATGGGCTTTCGCACGCTCGCCGTCGAGAAGCGCTCGAGCGAAGTCTGGCAACTGCTTGGCGCCGTCAAGACCGAGTTCGGCAAGTTCGGTGATGTGCTGGCGAAGGCGAAGGAGCAGATCGACCGTGCCGGCAATACGCTGGGCGGGGCGGCGGTGCGCACGCGTGCGATCGAGCGCCGGCTGCGCGGGGTAGAGTCGCTGAGTGAACCGGCGGCGCGCAAGCTGCTCGAGGACGAGTCGTAATTCTCAGTCCGGCCGCATCGATGCGCGCAGGAACATGGCCAGCCCGAGCTCGATGTACTCGTCGATCCGGTATTCCTGCGACAGCCGCCAGTGCTTGAGTGCCCACGAGTGTGCGAACATGACCGCCTGGTGCGTCAGAAACGAGACGTCGACATCCTCGCTGAAAACGCCGGTGTCGATGCAGGCGCGGATCGTGTCGGCGATCAGGCGGTTCGATTCGAGCTCCGCCTCCATGATGAGCTTGCGGTGATCCGGTGACAGCGAACGTGTTGATCGGTAGGCGAGCACGGTCGCTTCACGCAGACGGTCGACGACGCGGCAGTAGGTGCGCACGGCCGTGCAGAAGCGTTCGAGTGGTTCCTCGACGGGCGCCAGTGCCGCCGGAATCTCCCGGCCATAGGCATCGACGACGTCGAGAATGACGAGCAGCAGGATGTCGTCCTTGTCCTCGACGTACTGGTAGACGAGGCCGGTGCTGATGCCGGCGCGCGCGGCGATCTGCTGCACCGTCGTGCGGTAGTAGCCGTCGCGGGCAAACAGGTCGACGGCAGCGGCGACGATCTGGGCGCGCCGCTGCGCGACCAGTGCCTCGTCGCTGACCCGTGCCTTGACCGGAGACTGCCTGGTCTGCGCGCTGGTCACTCGATGAACCGCAGCAGGCCGAGCGTGATGATCGGGAAGGCGATCAGGATCAGCACGCGGATGAAGTCGCTGGCCAGGAAGGGCAGGACACCGCGGAACGATTCGATCAGTGGGACGTTCGGCGCCATGGAGTTGATGACGAAGACGTTCATGCCGAAGGGCGGCGTGATCAGGCCGGCCTCGACGACGATGAGCACGAGGATGCCGAACCAGATTGCCGTATGTTCGGCCGACAGGCCGAAATCCAGTCCCATGATGATCGGAAAGAGCACCGGGATCGTGACCAGGATCATCGACATCGAGTCCATCACGCAGCCCAGCGCCAGGTAGAAGAGCAGGATCAGGATGAGCACGGTCATCGGCGAGAAGCCGCTGGACGAGATCGCTGCGGCCGCCTGCGCCGGCATCTGCGTGATCGCCAGGAAGGCGTTGAACAGATCGGCACCGATCAGGATCAGGAAAATCATCGCCGTCAGGCTGGCGGTGCCGAGCAGGCATTCGATCAGGCCCTTGATGCGCATGCCGTTGACGGCAGCCAGCAGGCCGGTCGATGCCGCGCCGACGGCCGCGCCCTCGGTCGGCGTGAAGAAGCCGCCGTAGATGCCGCCCATGACGACGACGAAGATGATGATGACCGGCATCAGTTCGCCGAGCGTCTTCAGGCGTGTGGCAAACGAGGCTTTCGGTGCGGCCGGGCCGGCTGCCGGGTCGAAGCGCACGACGATGGCGATGGCCAGCATGTAGCCGAGGGCGGCAAGGATGCCGGGGACCATGGCGGCCAGAAAGAGCTTGCCGATCGATTGCTCGGTCAGGATCGCGTAGACGACAAGCACGACGGAGGGCGGGATGAGGATGCCCAGCGTGCCGCCGGCGGCCAGTGATCCGGTGGCCAGCCGGCCCGAGTAATTGAGCCGCTTCATCTCCGGCAGCGAGACATGCGCCATCGTCGCGGCCGTGGCCAGCGACGAGCCGCAGATCGAGCCGAAGGCCGCGCTGGCGCCGATGGCAGCCATCGAGATGCCGCCACGGCGGTGGCCGAGCCAGGCCGCAGCCGCGTTGAAGATGCCGGTCGACAGTCCCGAGCCGGTGGCGAACTGGCCCATCAGAATGAACAGCGGGATAACCGACAGCGAGTAGTTCGCTGCCTGGAAATACGGTGCCGAATTCATGTAGTTGAGCATCGGCTCAAAGCCGGTCACCCAGATGTAGCCGGCACCACCGACCAGCAGCAGCGTGAGCCCGACGGGAATGCCGATCACAAGCAGCATGACGAGCACGCCGAACATCGTCAGCGAGATGGCCATCCCGCTCATGGCAGGACCTTTGTGCGTTTCCGGGTCATGGTCAGGAGAATTTCCGGCCTCCGCGCAGGGTACGCATCAGGCAGACGAGTGTGAGCAGGACCATCGAGACGACGACCGGCAGAAAGATCCACCAGGTCGGGATCAGCAGCATCATCGAGATGTCGTTGAACTCGTACTGGTTCCAGCCGCCCAGCGCGAGCCGCCAGGTCATCAGCGCGGCCACGATGGTGAAGATGGCATCGCTGGTGACGGCGAGAGAACGGCGCAGCGGCGACGGAAACATGCCGACGAATATGTCGACGGCGACGTTGCCGCCGCGCAGGTGGCAGTAGGGCAGCATGGCGAAGACGGCGATCGCCGTGCCGCGTTCGACCAGTTCGAAGTCGCCCACCAGCGGCGAGTTGAAGAAAGCGCGACCGAGAATGCTCAGCACCGACACAATCGTGAAGGCGAGCATCACGACGCCGCCGGCGATCGCCAGCCAGGTGCACGCCCGCTCGAGCGCCCGTTCGGCGCCGGAACGGGCGGGCGCTGCATCCTGGATGCGGCTTTCTCCTTCGCTCATGCTTTTTCGTATTTGGCGATCAGCGCCCTGGCTTCCTCGAGAAGCGCGCCGCCGTTCTGGTTCGCCTTGACCCAGGCATCAACGACCGGGCGGGTGGTGTCGATCCAGCGCTGCTTTTCATCCGGCGAGAGCGTGGTGATCTGGTGTCCGAGTTCCTTCGCCTGCTCGAGGCCCGGCAGCTCGGCGGTATCCCAGGCCTTGCCAACCTCCTGGATGAAGTTGTCGCCCGAGTTCTTGTCGATGACTTCCTTCAGGTCGCCGGGCAGGCTTTCGTATTTCTGCTTGTTCATCGCCATCAGGAAGACGTTCGTGTACAGGCCGGTATACGTGTGGAATTTCGTCAGCTCGTTCAGGCGCTGCGGCTTCATCACCTCCCAGGGAACGGTGACGCCGTCGGCCACGCCGCGGGAGAGCGCCTCGTAGGCTTCGGGCAGCGGCATGCCGACCGGTGTCGCACCCATCAGCTTGAGCGCGTCGCCGACCGGCTTGGTTGGCAGGCGCAGCTTCTTGCCCTTGAGGTCTTCCATCTTCGTGATGAGCCCGTCCTTCATGTGCACGAGACCGGGGGCGTGGCAGTGCAGCACGATCGGATGCACGTCCTTGAATTCGTTGCGCAGGTGGAGCTTGTAGAAATCCCAGATCGCGCGTGCGGTCGCCTCGGCGGTATCACCGACAACGAAAGGCAGCTCGAACAGCGCCGCCGTCGGGAAGCGCCCCGGCGTGTATCCGGGCACGGTCCAGATGACGTCGGCCACGCCGGTGCGGCACTGGTCATAGAGCTGCGGCGGCTTGCCGCCCAGCTGCATGGCCGGATAGATCTCGCACTTGATGCGACCGCCGGAATCGCGCTCGACGCGCTCGGCCCAGGGCTGGAACAGCATGGTCTGGGCCGGCGCCATCGGCGACAGGAAATGCGACATGCGCAGCTTGATTGGCTCCTGCGCGCGCAGGACCGTCGGCGCCAGGCTGCCGACGGCGGCCGTGCCGGCCACTGCCAGAGAGTTTTTCAGAAAGGTTCTTTTTTCCATGTCTACCTCCTGTCGGGAAAAGAAAATCATGCCTTGTCGAATCGTCTGATCGGAATCCGCACCTCTCGACACAGCCTGTCGTCAGCAGGTGTCGTGTGGATCCCGCTGCCCCGATCCGTTCATCGATCACGGACGGTACTGCATCCGGTCGGAATTGCCGCCTTTGTGCTGCGAACTCCATCCCGTGCAGTCGTCTCTATTTTCGTCAGCTTACCGTTTTCGCGGTGAAAGCTTCATACGTTTTCGCTGCGATCACGAGTTTCTGGATTTCACTGGTGCCCTCATAAATGCGCAATGCGCGTATTTCCCGATACAGCTGCTCGACCGGCGTGCCGCAGACGACGCCGGTGCCGCCGAACAGCTGCACCGCCTGGTCGATGACGGTCTGCGCGGACTCGGTCGCGAACAGCTTGGCCATCGATGCCTCGCGCGTCACGCGCTCGCGCTGCGTGTCCTTCGTCCAGGCGGCGCGATAGATGAGCAGGGCGGCGGCGTCGACGGCCAGCGCCATCTCGGCGATCTTCGCCTGCGTGAGCTGAAAGTCGGCGAGGCGATGCCCGAAGGCCTCGCGTTCCTGTGTGCGCGCCAGCGCTTCATCGAGCGCGCGCCGGGCCATGCCGAGTGCGGCCGCGCCGACGGTCGAGCGAAAGACGTCGAGCGTGCCCATCGCGATGCGAAAGCCGGCGCCCACGTTTTCGAGCAGCGCATCGTCGCCGACCCGGCAACCATCAAAGCGCACACTGCCGAGCGGATGCGGGGCGATGACGTCGATGCGCGCCGACGCGTCCAGCCCGGGCGTGTCGGCAGGGACGATGAAGGCGGCGAGGTTCTTTGCGCCGGCTTCGTCGCCGACCCGCGCGAACACCGTGTAGAAGTCGGCGATGCCGGCGTTGGAGATCCAGGTCTTTTCGCCTTCGATCCGCCAGCCGTCACCGTCGCGCACGGCACGCGTGCTCATTGCCGCCACATCCGAACCGGCGTGCGGCTCGGACAGCGCGAAGGCCGCGATCGAGCGGCCCTGTGCCACGTCGGGCAGGAAGCGTTTCTTCTGCTCGTCCGAACCGGCCAGCGTGATCGGCGCGCTGCCCAGCCCCTGCATGGCAAACGCGAAGTCGGCCAGTGCGTCGTGGCGGGCGAGGGTCTCGCGCGCCAGGCACAGGCCGCGCACGTTCAGACGATCGTGCCGGCCGCCGAAGGGTGCCGGCACCGTCCACTGCAGCAGACCGGCTTCACCCAGCGACACAACCAGACGCCGGCAGGCCGCGTCGAGTGCATCGTTGTCGCCATCGTGCCCGATGCCCAGGCCGGGCAGCCGGTCGGCGGCCCAGGCTTCCAGCGCATCGAAAAGCGTGCGGTGGCCGTCGTCGAGAAACGGCCAGTCGAGAAAAGTGCGGTCTGCCATGTCCTGCCTGTCTGCCTTCGGCTCAGTGGCGTTCGCTCAGCTGTGTCCAACTGGTTGCGTTCGCTCAGTTGTGTTCAACCGGTTGCGTTCAATCAGTTGCCTTCGAACTTCGGCGTCTGCCTGGCGACGAAGGCGTGATAGGCGCGATGGAAGTCCTGCGTCTGCATGCAGATTGCCTGCGCCTGCGCCTCGGCTTCGATGGCTTCTTCCAGACCCATGTTCCATTCCTGCAGCAGCATCTTCTTGGTCATCGCATGCGCGAAGGTGGGGCCATCGGCCAGCGACTGCGCCATTTCCTTCGCACGCGCGGCCAGGGCATCGGGCTCGACCAGCGAATTATAGAAACCCCAGCGCTCGGCTTCTTCACCTGGCATCACGCGTCCGGTGAAGAGCAGCTCGGAGGCGCGGCCGTGGCCGACGATGGCCGACAGCAGCGCGCAGGCGCCCATGTCGGCACCAGCCAGGCCGACCTTGACGAAGAGGAAGGCGACCTTGCTCTTGGGCGTCCCGAGGCGGATGTCCGAGCCGCAGGCGAGCATCGTGCCGGCGCCGGCGCAGATGCCGTCGATGGCGCAGACGATCGGCTGCGGCATGTTGCGCATGGCGCGCACGACGTCGCCGGTCATGCGCGTGAAGTCGAGCAGACCGCCCATGTCCATCTTGGTCAGCGGACCGATGATCTCGTGCACGTCGCCGCCCGAGCAGAAATTGCCGCCGGCACCGGTCAGGACGACGGTCTTGATTTCCGGGACGTAGGCGAGCTTGCGGAACAGATCGCGCATCTCGGCGTAGGACTCGAACGTGAGCGGGTTCTTCCGATCGGGGCGGTTCAGCGTGAGTGTGGCGACCTTGCCCTCGACCTCGAAGAGGAAGTGCTCGGCCTTGATCTCGCTGGCGGGAATCGTGTACATCCGGTGTTCTCCTTGCAATTCTGTGGTTGCGGTGCCTGCGGCGGCGGATTCGCGGCCGCTCGCATCGGTTCGTTCAACTCCGGCGGTGCCGGTGTTGTCAGCGCATTGTGGCGGACCTCTTCAGCCGACCATGCTCAGGCCGCCGCTGACGCTCAGGACCTGGCCGGTGACATAGTCCGAGCGGCTGCTGGCGAAAAAGACGACGGCGTCGGCGATCTCGGAGGGCTTGGCAAAGCGCTTCATCGGAATGGCGCGCTGGAAGGCGTCGCGGTGTTTCTCCGGCACGGCCTGCAGCAGCGGCGTGTCGGTCGGCCCCGGGCAGACACAGTTGGCGGTGATTCCGTTGCGCGCGGTTTCGCGCGCCAGCCCCTTGGTGAAGGCGATGACGCCGCCCTTGGCGCCGGAGTAGACGGTCTCGCCCATGCTGCCGACACGGCCGGCATCGCTCGAGACGTTGACGATCTTGCCGCTCTTGCGTTCGACCATCTGCGGCAGGAAGGCACGCACGATGCGTACGGTCCCCATGAAGTTCAGTTCGACCACCTTGGTGATGAAAGCATCATCGTTTTCGAGAAACGGCTGGATCTTGCCCCAGCCGGCAACGTTCGCGATGATGTCCACGCGGCCGTGTTTTTGCAAGGTCGCATCGCGGAATGCCTGTACCGAGCCGTCGTCGGTGACGTCACAGCGCACATAGTCGGCGCGCAAGCCGGCCTTGCGCAGGTCGTCTGCGGCCTGCTCGCCGCGGGCGTCATCGATATCGCCGAGGACGACGGTTGCGCCGGCCGCAGCCAGGCCCTGCGCCGTGGCCAGTCCGATGCCCGAGGCAGCACCCGTGATGATGGCGATGCGGTCGTCGAGTTTCATGAGGGACTCCGTTTTGGGTAGAGGGTGGGAGATCGGGAGATTGATATGAGGTTCCAGACCGCACCGGATCAGCGTGCCAGGAAGGCGGCCACGCGGCGGCGCGTTTCGGGATTGGTCATCAGTTGCCGGGTAGCGCTCAGTTCGCGCTCATAGCCCTGATCGCCGGGGCGGGTTGCGAGTTCGATGCATGCCTTGGCTTCGGCCAGTGCGGCCCGTGGCAGCCGGGCGACGCGGGCCACCAGCTCCTGCGCGCGCGCCGGCAGTTCCGCGCGTGGGCAGGCCCAGTGCAGCAGCCCCAGGCGGGCCGCTTCCTGTCCGTCCAGCGTTTCGGCGCCGAGAATCAGGCGCCGGGCCAGGGAAGGGCCAAGCAGGCGCGTGAGCCGCTGCGTGCCGCCCGCTCCGGGTACCAGTCCGAGTTCGACTTCGGGCAGTCCGATGCGTGCTTCGGCTGCGCCGATGCGCAGGTCGCAGGCGAGCGCCAGTTCGAACCCGCCGCCCAGCGCATGTCCGCCCACTTCGGCAATGCTCAGTGCCCCGAGCGACTCGATCCGGGCAAAGACTTCCTGCAGGCGGCGCACGAACACGAGTTGCTGTTCGAGTCCGGCGTCGTCGGCGAAGCCGGCACGCATCTCGCTCAGGTTCGCGCCTGCGCAGAAGGCGCGCCCGGTGCTGCGCAGATGCAGGATCGAGATCGTCCCGTCGGCAGCCACCGTTTCAGCGACTGCGGCCAGTGCTTCGAGCAGCGCGCGGCTGAGCGCATTCACCGGCGGTTCGTCGAGTGTTGCACACAGCACATTGTCCTGGCGCTGCACCTGGATCGGGTCCATCAATATTCCTCTTTGGCGCGCAAAACCGGATGGATCTGCGATTGAATGAATCGTCATTCAATCACGAAAAACGCTCCTTGAGCAAGATCAAGAATCTCCGGTGTACTGGCCGGATCCGTCGGCGCTCCGGAATTTGTGTCCGGTATACAGTCAGAGGAGTGCCGATCAGGACTTCGACAACCATTCATGATCTGCTGTATTGCAAAATGATATTTCAGAATATGAAATTACCGCAGTGCAATGCACCAGAGAACATTTTCATCTCTTGCAAAGTAGATTTCGTAATATAAAAAAATATATACAAGATATTGAAAATGCGGAAGAAAACTTTTTGCACAACACCCTGAATTTTCTATATTGCATTGCACCACAAATCGATAAGCTTGGCTTCATATCGGCGAAGACTCGTCCGGTCGGCATCGTGCTCCTTCAGGTGCGCAGTCGGCCGCGTGTGATGTCCTCGTCGAAACAGTTTTCAACTCGTTCAGGAGTGTCTCCATGTCGTCTCGCGAACTCGAAGCGCAGAAGCTGCAAAAGGAATGGTCGGAAAATCCCCGCTGGCGCGGTATTCAGCGCAGCTACACCGCCGAGGATGTCGTCCGTCTGCGCGGATCGGCGCCGGTCGAGTACTCGCTGGCCCGCCGTGGTGCCGAGAAGCTGTGGAAACTGGTCAATGAAGAGCCCTTCGTCAACGCACTGGGCGCGCTGACCGGCAACCAGGCCATGCAGCAGGTCAAGGCCGGGCTGAAAGCCATTTACCTGTCCGGCTGGCAGGTGGCGGGCGACGCCAACCTGGCTGGCGAGATGTATCCGGACCAGTCGCTGTACCCGGCCGATTCCGTGCCGGCCGTGGTCCGCCGCATCAACAATGCGCTCACCCGCGCCGACCAGATCCAGTGGATGGAAGGCGGCAACCCGGGTGATGAGGGTTACATCGACTTCTTCGCGCCGATCGTGGCCGACGCCGAAGCCGGCTTTGGTGGCGTGCTCAACGCCTTCGAGCTGATGAAGGCGATGATCGCCGCCGGTGCCTCCGGAGTCCACTTCGAGGACCAGCTTGCTTCGGCCAAGAAATGCGGCCACATGGGCGGCAAGGTGCTGGTGCCGACGCGCGAGGCCGTCGCCAAGCTGACGGCCGCCCGTCTGGCCGCCGACGTGTGCGGCGTGCCGACGCTTCTGCTGGCGCGTACCGATGCCGAGGCGGCGGATCTCCTGACGTCCGACATCGACGAAACCGACAAGGCGTTCCTGACCGGCGAGCGCACCGTCGAAGGCTTCTTCCGCGTGAAGAACGGCCTCGAGCAGGCGATCTCGCGTGGCCTGGCCTACGCCCCGTACGCCGACCTGATCTGGTGCGAGACCGGCACGCCCGACCTGAACTTCGCCCGCGCATTTGCCGAGGCGATTCACAAGCAGTTCCCGGGCAAGATGCTCGCGTACAACTGCTCGCCGTCGTTCAACTGGAAGAAGAACCTCGACGAGGCGACGATCGCGAAGTTCCAGCGTGAACTGGGTGCGATGGGCTACAAGTTCCAGTTCATCACGCTGGCCGGTTTCCACGCCCTGAACTACAGCATGTTCCACCTGGCCCACGGCTACGCACGCAAGCAGATGTCGGCATTCGTCGAGCTGCAGGAAGCCGAGTTCGCGGCTGCCGATCGTGGCTTTACCGCGGTCCGGCACCAGCGCGAAGTCGGTACCGGCTACTTCGACGCCGTGACCACGACCGTCGAGAGCGAAGCGTCCACCGGCGCACTCAAGGGGTCGACCGAAGACGCCCAGTTCTTCGAGGGCAAGAAGACCCAGGCAGCCTGAGAACACGACTGTCCTGTCCGGGCCGGCATCTGCCGGCCCTTTTTGTATCTGCGCCCGGCAGGATGCCGGACCTGCGGCGCGTGGACCACTCGTTGACTGACGGCGGGCGGAACCGTCAGTGAATGGCCGGTCCGGTGCACCGGCATCGGCGGGTGATCACCGAAGGTTCTAGTCCGTCGACTCGGCCAAGGGTCGAATTTTCTGCGCTCCGGCGCGCGCCTATAACGGTTCCTGTGCAGTTTCGTTTCACCCCCACAGGAGTCCGTTCATGTCGACCCGTTCCGCTCCCGCCGCTTTCCCCGCCTTTTCCTCTTCCTCTTCCTCTTCCTTTCCCGCTGGATCTCCCATTCGTGTTCCGGTGCCCGCACCGTCTTTGCGCATCCGCGCCGAAGCGGCCGCCGGCTGCGCGCGCCGCCAGCGTGGACAAGGGATGACGGAATACATCATTGTCGTCGCCCTGATAGCCGTTGCCGCCATCGGCGTCTACACGCTCTTCGGACAGACGATCCGCAACCAGACGGCCGGCCTGGCGCTGGAGGTCTCCGGCCAGACGGCGTCGACCGCGATCAGCGCGGCGCAGGCCAATGCCGATACGGCATCGACCAACGCCGACGTGCGCAAGGGGCTGGACAACTACGACGCCGACAACCACTGAGCACGAGGTCACCCGTCGCATCGATCTTTCGTTCCTGTTGACGAACCCGGGCAACCGCCATGACCGCCGTGCACGCTACGCGCTCACTGTGTCCTCTGATCCGGCGCGGCCAGTGTGGCCAGGCACTGGTGCTGGCACTGGTCGTGCTCTTCGGCGGCCTGCTCGGGCTCTTTTTCCTCTTCAGCACGGGCCAGGTGATCGCGGCCAAGCAGCGTCTGGTCCATGCGGCCGACGCCGCTGCGTGGAGTTCGGCGCTGTGGCGGGCGCGTGTGTTCAACTTTCAGGCCTACGCCAATCGCGCCATCGTCGCCCAGGAGGTGGCAGTGGCGCAGGCCGTGACGCTGGTCTCCTGGGCGAAATACTTCGAACAGTTCACGGCCAATGCCAGCGTACTGGCCACGGCCTGGCCGCCGGCGGCGCCGGTGCTCGAGGCAGCCGCGTCGGTCGCGCAAGGTGCACGCGAACTGACTGAACTCACCGCCGCGCAGGAAATTCCGGTGCGCGCGGCGCCGTCGATCGGCTACAAGAGTCTGCTCGCGCGCAGCCAGGAAGTGCTGGAACTGGCGGCCGGATCATTCGGACTGGGCGCTGTCGCCAATGAGATCGTGCGCGCCAGCGATCGCCGCTTCTTCGCTTTCGCACTGGGTGATGGCGGCGCCTTTTCCGCTTTCAGCCGACGCTATGAAAGCGACGAGGATCGCGCCCGCCTGCGCGACGTCGTGACCGATTCGCTCGACGGCTTCGTGCGCGGACCCCGCAAGGACAATCTGCAGTTGCTGCTGCTGCCCTCGTCGTGTTTCGGCCGCACGACCAATGTCGATCAATGGTTTCGTTCGTGGCGCAAGCGCGGCGGCACCGATCTGGCCCCTGACCTCGAGCGCTGGCAGGCGGTCGATACCGCATCCATCCACAACTGGCGCCGGCGTGGCCTGCTGCGGCGCAGCTGCCGACGGCAGGAATGGCTGCCGACCGGGTGGGGCGCGGCCCAGGCCTCCGATGGCAGCTTTGCCGACGGGATCGTTGGTGATCCGGGATCGACCCGGGACAATCCGGGAGCCACGGCGCTGGCCGAAACCGGCATCACCGGCGCGGGTCACGCCGGCTTCGGACAGTACAGCGGCATCGAACGGGTGCGCGAGCTGAATTACGAAGCACTGGCCGATGACCGCTTTCCGGTGTCGCAGGTGGTCATCCTGGCCCGGCAGGAAGCGCGCGACGTGCGCACTGCCAATGCGCTCGATGTCGGAACGGGCCGCCTGCGCCTGTTCGAGGCCTTTGCCGGTCAGCGCCTGTGGGCGATGGCGGTCGGCGAAGCGTATTTCCGTCGCCCGCCCGCGGCACCGGCACGCATCGAGTATGCGAGCCTGTACAGCCCGTACTGGCAGGCGCGGCTGGCCGCGCCGACCGAGGCGCAGCGCGTCGCTGCCGAAGCCTATGCGTACTGATCGGCATCGGCCCGACCTGGCGCGCCGGAACGGCCCGCGCAGCCAGCGCGGCCAGGCCCTGATCGAGGCGCTGGTGGCGGGTCTGGTACTGGTTCCGCTGATGCTGCTGGTGATCCTGCTCGGCAAGGTCCAGTCGATGCAGCAGGCGACGATCGGTGCCGCCCGTGCCCTGGCCTTCGAGTGCACGGTGCGCCCGGGCGACTGTGCCGATCCGGCCGCGCGCGCCGTGCTCGCCGAAGACGTGCGGAGGCGCCATTTCGGGCGCATCGATCGCGAGATCTTCAGCAATGACGTGCTGGCGGCAGATGCGCCGGCAGCCGAACGCCAGCCGCTGTGGACCGACCGCCGCGGACGCGCCCTGCTCGAACATCCGGCCGACGTCGCGATCGATGTGCGTCGCTCGAGCTTCAATGCCGGACGCAACACGGCTGTGGGCCGGGCCGCCGGTGACGCGGCGGCCGTGCTGGATCAGCTGGCCGGCCCGGGCCGCTTCGGCCTGTCGCTGGCTGATGGTCTGTTCGTGAGCGAGGTCGCCGTCGACGTCTCGCCGGGCCAGGCCGGCAATGAAGCGCTGAGCCGTCTGGACTCGCTGCCCCTGCACCTGCGGGAACGCACCGCGATTCTCACCGATGCGTGGAACGCCTCCGGCCCGTACGGCAGTGACGAACATACCGTCCAGTCGCGTGTGCAGCGCGGCCAGCGCGTCGATGTGGTCCATGAGGCGGCATTCCGCGCGGGCTATCAGCTCACGCTGTGGGCGTTGCGCCTGATGGATCTGGCCGGGCTCGAACCAGCGGCATCTTCCTTTCGTCCGCACGAGACCGATGTCGACCGTGTCCCGGGCGACCGCATCCCGACCGAACGGGTGGCGCCATGACGGCCGCACCGGCTGCTGCCGTGCTGCTGGCTGCCCTGCCTGTGCTGGCGGCGCAGGCCCAGTCGTTCCCGCGCGATTTGCCGGATGCCCGTCTGCCGGGACTCGAGCAGATGCGCGTGGCGATTCCCGAGGGTGCCATCGGCGAGCACTCCGTGGCCGTCTACGAAGTCCGCAGTGTTCTGCCGCCACGGATGGTGCTGAGCGAAGTCGAGCGCCACTGGCGCAGGCTCGGAGCCGATGTCGTTTTGCAGGCGCGCAGCGGCGACTGGCATGTGCTCTCCCAACGTCTCGACGATCGCGCAGGTGTCCGCGACGGGATCGTGGCAGGTGATGAGCCGGGCAGGGCGGATGCGCTGCCGTCCGGCTTTGAAACCCTGCAACTGCGTGCGCGTCCCGGCGGCGGCAGCACCGGTCTGCTCACGCGCTGGTTCCGCCCAGAGAGCGTGCCCGAACCGGGCGATGGCGCCGGCCGGCGTCCGGATGGGTTGCATGGCCTGCTGCCAGCCGACGCCGGCCGATTGCGCCGATTCACCTCGAACGATCCCGGCGGACGCCGCGGGTCGATGCTGGCGGCACATCTGGATCAGGACCTGGATGGGGCCGAATCACGTGTTGACGGGCACCTGCGTCGTCTCGGGTTCCAGCCCATGACCGCCGGCGACGATCCCCGCGCGTTGCACTGGCGTGACGATCGTGCGCGCTTCTACCGCGCTGGCGTGCGCGAACTGCTGGTCACCTTGCACCGGGAGCCGGATGGCACGGGTGTCGTCCTGCATCTGATGGAGAACGCGCCATGAAAGTCGTTCCGGTCGATCGACCCTTGTCTTCGGGGCGGCGGTGCCCGCGCTCCGGGGCATGCAGACGCACTCGCGGACAGACCGTCGTCGAGTATCTGCTCGTCGTTGCCCTGTTTGCGCTGGCGATCGTCATCGGTCCGCACAGCCCGCTCGAACGTTTCTTCGATGCCGTCGGCGATCGCTACGAGCGTTTCACGGCCACGATCTCGCTGCCATGACGCGGTCTGCAATCCATCCTTTGCCGGTCCTTCCGGCTCGGCGCATTCCGCGTCTCGCCCGAAGCGTCCGAAGTCATGGCGTCTTTTCCGAAAGCTTCAGGACGAGCGTTTTTGTGACTCCTTTTTTCGTGACCACTGCTTCCCGACGGATCCCCCGATGACTGTCTTTCCCGATGCCCTGCGGCGATTGTCCGCTTTCCTCGCCCGACACCGCCCGGCCCTGTTGCTCGTGGCTGCCGTCGGCTTTGGTGCGCTGGCGGTTTTTGGCGTACGCGGCTATCTCGCGGAACGCCTGGCCCTGGAAAAGGCGCGCCTGACGCCCGTGCAGGCGACGATCGACGTAGTCGTGGCGCGCCATGATCTTGGTGCCGGTGTACCGGTCGATGCGACGAACATGGCGATCCGTCCGGTGCCGGTCGATTTCGTACCGGGCGGCGTCGTGCTGCCCGACGGCTTCGATGCACACGTGGGTGCGCGACTGGCGCAGCCGATGCGCAGCGGCGAGCCATTGCTGAGTACCTCTCTGCTCGGGGTCGACCGGGGAACGTTTTCAAGCCGGATCCGCCCGGGGATCCGTGCGATGTCGGTACTGGTCGATGAAGTGAATTCGGTGTCCGGCATGCTGCAGCCCGGAGATCGCATCGACCTGTTGTTCACCGTGCGCCCGCCGGAGGTGGCCGGCGGCGGCCGCGCGCAGGAAGTGACCTCGACGCTGCTGCAGAACGTCGAAGTGCTGGCAACCGGCCGCCAGGTGCGGGCGGACGCCGGCGGCGCGGCGGCCGGAACGGGTGGGTCGGGTGCGGCCGACATCCGGCGCCATTTCACGGCGATCACGGTCGAAGTCTCGCCGCTGCAGGCACAGCAGCTGATCGTTGCCCAGCGTACCGGCAAGCTGACCGCAATGCTGCGCAACCCGGACGATCTGCAACCCCTGCCGGCACGGGCGATGGATCTGAATGCGCTGCTTGGCATCGAGCCGGCGCCACCCGTGCCGGTGGCGATCCGGCCGCGCGGGCCGGAAATCATCGTTGGCGGTCGAGGCGCACTGGTCGCCAGCCGTCTGTCCGTCATGCCGCCGCCGACGGGCGAGATGGGCGCACGCGCACCGGCCGGCGCGCAATACGCCCAGGCCGCGCCGGTCGGGCTTGTGATCGGCGAGCCATCGTCAGGCGCGACCGAAGAGACGATGCCGCCTGCAGGAGAAAGCCCCGGCTGGACCCTGCACAGTTTTTCGCGCGCGACCTTGCCCGCTCCCGATCATTTGTTCGCCGACAAGCAGATGCGCTCCGTGCAGGGCGTGCCGATCGATGCGGAGGCGCGGCAATGACCGGCCGGGAAGCGTTATTTCGCTTGGTGTGGCGCAGGATTCGGCCACACGTGCCGACGGGGTGGCGGGCGACGACCGTGCGGTGCGCGGCGCGTGTTGCGGGTGTGGCGGTCGCCGCGGTGACCGTCGCTGGTGCGGCCGTCGCCGGTGCAGGTGCAGACATGGGTGGAAACGTGGCTGCGGACACGCCGGCATCGATGTCGGCGCCGGTGACGTCATCGATGACGCCAGGCGCAGGTCCGGCATCGTCATCGGTCATCGATCTGCACGTCGGCCAGATCCACCTGATCGAAAGCGGTCCGCTCAAGCGGGTGGCGATCGGCAACGGTCGCGTCCTCCAGGCGACGGCGCTCGACAGCGGCCAGGTGCTCGTGATTCCGGAGGCGCCCGGCCAGAGCACGCTGCATCTGTGGGCAGCCGACGGCACCGAAAGCCGCTACGAGATCCATGTCGTGCCGGCCGATGCGAACCGGCTGCTCGCCGAGATCCGTGCCCTGCTCGGCCCGCGCAGCCGCATCGGGGCGCGCATCGTCGGTGACAAGGTCGTGCTCGAAGGCAGTGAACTGTCCGAGGAGGAAGCGGCCCGGATGCAGGAAATCGAGCGTCGCTATCCGCAGATCGTCAACCTGATCAGCCGGGTCGGCGTCGAGCGCATGATCGAAATGGATGTGCGCATGGTCGAGATCCGCCGCAGCCGCCTGGACGAGATCGGTGTGCGCTGGAGCGCAAGCGCCGCCGGGCCATCGTTTGCGGTGCTCGGCGATCTGCATCGAAGCCGCGCGTTTCGCAGTGGCGGCGCAGCGGCCGAAGCCGGCTTCGACACCCGCTCGCGCGTGATGCCGTTTGCGACTTCGTTCGGGCTTGCATCCTCGATCGGTTCCGTGATCAATCTGCTGGTGCAGAACGGCGATGCGCTGGTGCTGGCGCAGCCGCGGCTGTCGTGCCGCAGTGGTGGCTCGGCACGCTTCGTGGCCGGTGGTGAACTGCCGGTGCCGTTTGCCAGTGGGCTGGGAACGGTGTCGGTCGGCTTCAAGGAATACGGCGTCAAGTTCGAAGTGGAACCGCTGGCAAGCGAGTCGGGCGCGATCGCTGCAAAGATCGCGACCGAGATTTCGGCGATCAATTTCGACGTGCAGGTGCAGGACGTGCCGGGGCTGACCAAGCGGCGCGCCGAAACCGAGGTCAATCTGCGCGAGAACGAGACGCTGGTCATCGCCGGTCTGCTCAGCGAGGACGCGTCGCGCTCGATCGACAAGGTGCCGGGGCTGGGGGAACTGCCGATTCTCGGTGCGCTGTTCCGCTCGCGCGAATTCCGCAACAACAACACCGAACTCGTCGTCTTCATCACGCCGCGCTTCGTCACGCCGGCCGGAGAAGCGCAACAGGCGGCGCTCGTGCACAGCGAAGCGCGCGTTGCCGAGGCACGGCGCGATCTGCGGATGGCGGAATGACGCAACGAGCCGGCCGTTACCCGATCGGAATCCGGGCCCGGGAGCAGGAGTCATGCTGACGTTTTCGATCGAATCGGAAGGGGATGCGCCGCGCACGGTGCGTATCGCGCGCTTTCCCGCGCGCATCGGCCGGCGGCTCGACAGCGCGCTGCAGCTGCCCGGCTGGCGGGTTGCACGCGTGCATGCCGAGATCGTGCGCATCGACGGCGGCGGCTTCAAGCTGATCGATCGTGGCAGCCTCGGCGGTACCTGGGTCAACGGCGAGCGCATCGCCGAATACGCACCGCTGCTCGACGATGACGAGATCGGCATCGGCGGCTATCGCGTGCGGCTGCATGCCGGGGCGTCCCTGGCTGCCACTGCCGGCGCGGGTGCCGGCATCCATGCCGCTGCCCGCCTGGCCGGCATCGACGGTGTCTCGGCGGAGGCGCTCGAACCGGACCATGCGCGGCGTGGGCGGCCGGCGGAAGACGCCACCCCGGGTCGCGTGCCGGCCATGGCCTGCGGCGGCCATTCGGGCGCGGGCGAGCTCTTCGCTGCCGGACAGGGTGACGGTTCCCGTGCCGGACAAGTACGGGATGAGGTCCGGGACGAACAGGTCGGCTGGCGTCGCCTGCTGCATCGCCGTCTGCTCGCGGCCATCGATCTGCGCCGGCAGGACATCCGGCAACTGAATGCGCGTCAGCTGCATGATCAGATCGAGGCGCTGCTGCAGGAACTGACGACGGGCGAACAGGGTCTGCCGGAGACGATCGATCGCGACCGCCTGATTCGCGAAGTGCTCGATGAAGCGATCGGCCTGGGACCGCTGGAGCCCTTGCTGCGCGACGAGAGCATTACCGAGATCATGGTCAATGCGCCCGACGAGATCTACGTCGAGCGTAACGGGCGCCTGCAGCCGACCGGCGCTTCGTTCACGGGCGAGGACGCGGTGCGTGCCGCCATCGACCGGATCGTCGCCCCGCTGGGTCGGCGCATCGACGAGTCTTCGCCGATGGTCGATGCACGCCTGCCCGACGGTTCGCGCGTCAACGCGGTGATCCCGCCGCTGGCGGTGCGTGGCCCGGCGATCACGATCCGGCGCTTCAATCACCGCCTGTTCTCGCCGGACGATCTCGTCGGTGCCGGTTCGCTGTCGCTGGAGATGCTCGTGTTTCTCTCCATCTGTGTGCGTTCGCGGCGCAATGTCGTCGTCTCGGGCGGCACCGGTTCGGGCAAGACGACGCTGCTCAACCTCCTGTCCAACCTGATCGAGCCGGGCGAGCGCGTGGTGACGATCGAGGATGCCGCCGAACTGCGCCTGGCGCATGCGCATCGCGTCATCCTCGAAGCGCGGCCGGCCAACGCCGAGGGACGCGGGCTGGTGAGCATCCGCGATCTGGTGCGCAACGCGCTGCGCATGCGCCCCGATCGCATCGTGGTCGGTGAATGCCGTGGCGGCGAGGCCCTCGACATGCTGCAGGCGATGAATACCGGGCACAGCGGTTCGCTGACGACGGTGCACGCCAACAGCACCCGCGACGTCATCTCCCGTCTGGAGACGATGGTGCTCATGGCAGATGTCGAGATGCCGGTGGCGGCGATCCGCGAGCAGATCGCCTCGGCGGTCGACGTCATCGTGCACCAGGCGCGACTGCCGGATGGCCGTCGGCGCATCGTCGAGATCGTCGAGCTGACCGGTCTCGAAGGATCCCGTGTGCTGATGCAGCCGCTGTTCCGTTTTCTCTCGGGGCGCTTCGAACCCTGCGGCAATGTGCCGCAGTTCTACGAAGCCCTGCACGAGCAGGGTCTGACGCCCGATCGATCGGTTTTCGGGAGGCGCCGAGATGGATAGTGTGTCGTGGAATCCGCTGGTCGTGATGGCCCTGGTCGGCGCCTTCGGTGCCACCGCCGTGCTCTTCGTGCTCTTCGTTCAGTTCGGCCGTCGCTACGGGGCACGCCATCGCGAGCGTTTCGAGCGCGGCGTCGGCGCGCGCATGCGTGAAGCCTTCCTGTTCATCGAACCATCGCGTGTCTTTGCCCTGCAGCATGTGCTGACGGCGTCGGCGGCGCTGCTCGCCTGGTGGCTGACGGGCGCCTGGCTGACGGTCATCGCCGTGGCCTTTGCGGCCGCGCTGCTGCCACGCTGGCTGCTCGCCCGCCTGCGGCGCCAGCGCATCGAATCGTTCCGGCGCCAGATGCCGGATTCGCTGATGCTCATTGCTGGCGGCCTGCGCTCGGGCAGCAGCCTGTTGCAGGCGATCGGGCAGGCCGCCGCGGAACTGCCGGCACCGGCCCGGCACGAGTTCAGCCTGCTGCTGCGCCAGCAGCGCATCGGCGTGTCGCTCGACGAGGCACTGGTCTCGTTCGCCCGGCGCATGCCGGTGGAGGAGAGCGTGCTGTTTGCCTCTGCGCTGCGCATCGGCGCGGCAGCCGGCGGCAGCATGGCGGCGACGCTCGAGTCGCTTGCCGATGCGATGCGGCGAAAGCTCGTCATCGAGGGAAAGATCCAGGCGCTGACGGCACAGGGCCGCCTGCAGGCGCGCGTGATGGGCGCATTGCCGGCGCTGCTGGCAGTGGCGCTCTTTGTCGTCGAACCGGTCGCCATGCGCACGCTGGTGACGACCTGGCAGGGCTGGGTCGTCTGCGCGATCGTCGTCGTCCTGCAACTGGCCGGATTCTTCTCGATCCGGCGCATCGTCGCCATCGACGTGTGAGGCCGTTCCATGCTGTCGTCATCGCTTTCGCGTTTGCCTTCTCTTTGCCAGTTCTGTCCGTCGGAACGCGCCCGGGCTTCGCGGCCGACCTGCTGCCGGTGGATGCTTCCATGAATGCCTGGATGCTGCTGGCGCTGGGAGCGAGTTTCGTCACCGTCGCGCTGGTTTCATGGGCCTTGATCGGAATGCTTGCGCGGCCGCCGGCGGCAAGGCTGGCTGCCGCCGACGTACTGCGGCTGCCGTGGTCGTGGCGTGTGTGCCGGCCGCTGCTGCTGCGCGTGGCTCCCGCTCTGAGTGGTTTCATTGGCGTGTCCACGCGCGAGCGGCTGCGCCGTACGCTGGCGCGCGCCGGGTTCGACGGCGCACTCTCGCCGGATCAGTTCGTCGCCGCCCAGGTGCTGCTGGCGTTCCTGGCGGCGATCTGCGTGCTGCTCGTGCTGCCGGTGGGCAGCGGCATTTCGCTGCCTGGTTCGGCACTGGCCGCGCTGATCGGTGCAGCGCTGCCGCGGATCGCCGTGCGCGAGCGCTGTGCGCTGCGCGAGCGCGCGGTGCTGCGTCAGTTGCCGCACGATCTGGATATCGTGACCCTCAGTGTCGAAGCCGGGCTGACGCTGGGTGCGGCGCTGGCGCACGCGGTCTCGCATGGCCCGGCCGGGCCGCTGCGCGACGAGTGGCAGCGGGTATTGCGTGATGTGCATGCCGGCCAGAGTCGGCACGAGGCGCTGCGCGCGATGGCGGCACGGCTGGCTCTGCCAGCGGTGACCAACGTCGTGGCGACGCTGATTGCCGCCGAGCGGCAGGGCGCGAGTCTCGCGCCGATTCTGCGCGCGCAGGCCGAGCAGCGGCGCAACGAACGCTTTCTGCGTGCCGAGCGTCTGGCGATGCAGGCCCCGGTGAAGATGCTGCTGCCACTGGTGCTGTTCATTTTTCCCGGCAGCTTCGTGATCGTGTTCTTTCCCGTCGCCCAGCGCCTGTTCGCCGAGGGCGTGCTGTGAAGCGGCCGACGCAGACGATCGTGATCATCGGCGCACCGCCATCCGGACCGGTGTCCGGCGGACAGCCCGACATTCGTCTGTCGGCGGCAGCCGGTGAAGGGACGGCCGGCGTGGCCGCTGCCCGCCCGATCACGTTGCAGGTGCGGCGCGCACGCCGATGGCCGGAGCGTCTGATCGGACTGATCGGCAAGCCGGCTTCTGCGGCCGGCACGGGTCTGTGGCTGCAACCGTGCGCGGCCGTGCATACCTTCGGCGTGCGCGGCGCGCTCGATCTGCTGTTCGTCGATCGGCGTGGCCGGATCGTCGGCATTTGCGAGTGCGTGCGTCCTGGCCGGGTGCGCGGCCACTGGCGCGCCAGTGCGGTGCTCGAGTTGTGCGCAGGCGACGTGCGTCGACTCGGCATTCGCAGCGGGATGCAGTTGCGGTGGGTGGAGAGTGGGGCGGAGAGCCGGATGGAGAGTGGGGTGGATAACGGAACGGATCCTGTCGGGGAGGGTGACCGGACATGAATGCACGACAGCGCGGGCAATGCCGTGGCGACGGGCGGATTGCCGGAGACCAGGAGGTCGCATGGACGGATGCGTGGAGGGTGTTGCCGACGAAGGGGAAACAGGCGCCGACAGAGGGGAAGCAGGCACCAGGTGGCGCGTGTGCAGTCGCCAGACGGGTGTGGCTGGCATCGCTGTTGCTCATGGCGTCTCTTGCACTGGGTGCCTGTGCCAGCGTCAATCCCGTCGGGTTCCAGGACAGCGGTGACTGGCAGCCCGGCCTGGACGTTGATCTGCCGCACACGGGCACGAATGTTGGCATCGGCACCGGTGGACCTGTAACGGCGGCGGGCGAAAATCTGGCGGTCGACGGGATCGACCGCGAAGCGTCCGGACCGGCGGGGTTGACGACAGCTCGCGCCGAAATGCTTGCACAGGCCGAAAAGGCGTATCAGGCGCAGGATTGGGACCTGGCGCTGCGGCTTTTTCTTCAGGCGGTCGACGAGCAAACCGCGGATCCGCATGCGTTTCTGCGCATCGGCAATATCTACCACCGGCACCAGGACTGGGTGTCTGCGCTGAATGCCTACAGTCAGGCGGCCCGGAATTCGGCGCCGCAACCGCGCGCGCAGCGTCTGCTGCGCACCAAGGCG
>Ga0265293_10004126_pt1 | contig 25998 bp, 26 predicted proteins | sample Munlanlewell138R_FD_192505 | JGI IMG/M metagenome (GOLD analysis project Ga0265293, IMG submission 192505) | Leachate microbial communities from a municipal landfill in Southern Ontario, Canada - Leachate well 138R | ecosystem: Engineered > Solid waste > Landfill > Unclassified | place: Canada...
CCACTCTTAGGATGGTTGCAGGACTTGAAGATATTACATCAGGAGAATTGCGAATTGATGAAGAGGTTGTAAATGATGTAGCACCTAAAGATAGAAACATTGCCATGGTTTTCCAAAACTATGCATTGTATCCTCATATGACTGTATATGATAATATGGCATTTGGATTAAAATTAAGAAAATTTGGGCGTGATGAAATAGATCGTAAAGTAAATAGAGCGGCTGAAATTCTAGGACTAAAGGCTCTTCTTGATAGACGCCCAAAAGCTTTATCTGGAGGTCAAAGACAACGTGTTGCGCTTGGTAGAGCTATAGTGCGAGATGCAAAGGTTTTTTTAATGGATGAACCTTTATCAAATCTTGATGCAAAATTACGTGTACAAATGAGATCTGAAATAATCAAATTAACTGAAAATTTAGGTATTACTACTATTTATGTTACTCATGACCAAATTGAAGCGATGACTATGGCAACAAGGATTGTTGTTATGAAAGATGGTTTAATTCAACAAGTTGGAACTCCTAAAGATATTTATGACAATCCAGACAATATCTTTGTAGGTGGATTTATTGGAACTCCTCCAATGAATTTTTTAGAGGGCTATGTTTCTGAAGAAAAGAAGTTTGTTATTGGTGATCATAAAAAAGGCTTTTTAATGATTGATATTCCTGATGATAAATATGAAATCATAAAAAAACATTCTTTAATTGAAAAACCAATTGTTATGGGAATTAGACCAGAAGATATTTATGATCAACCTGAAGAGTTTTCAAAATATACAGGAGCAGTTCATAAATTTAAAGTCGAAGTTGCAGAGTTATTAGGACCAGAAACACAAATTTATGCTGAAATTGCAGGTCAGAATATTGTTGCAAAAGTAGATGCAAGAATAGATTTACGTATGGGTGATGAAGTAGAGCTTGCGTTAAATATGAAAAAAGCTCATTTCTTTGATCCAGAAACTGAATTAAGACTAAAAAAATACTAAAAAATAATACCGCCTATAAGGTGGTTTATTTTTTTACTTATATAATAAAAAATGATAAATGTTTTCATTATTAATAAAAGCGGTTTATTAAATATTCATTATTTAAAAACAAGTATATATATGTTATAATACTTAAGGAGTAGTGAATATTATGTATAGATTAAATTCTTTTATAGTAAATATATTCCTGAAATTTAATTTTACAGACTTTATGAATTATTGGCAAAAAATTGTTGATCAATATCCGGTTTTGATTGTATTGATTTGTTTTATGTTGCCATTTATTGAGGCACTCTTTCCAGTTTTACCAATTATAGCTTTTATTGCATTTAATATGCAAAATTTGGGATTATTATGGGGATTTATAGTTACGGTATTAGGTTCAACAATTGGGACATATTTTGTTTTCTTAATTTTAAATTATTCTTTGAGTAAAAAAATCAGAAAAAAAATTGAAAGAAACCCAGATGTTTTAAAAGCATCAAGGTGGCTAGAGAAGAAAGGTTTTGTTTTTTGTTCTTTAGTAATGGGAAATCCATTTATGCCAACTTCTATTTTCAACTATGCATTTAGTCTTACAAGAATTAATAGAAAGAAATATTTTTTAATTGTATTGATTAGCAGGCTTTTATTAGTGGGATCGGTAACAATATTAGGCGCTGCATTTAGTGTTGAGGAAAATCCAATTGCTGTTATATGGGTTTTATTAGTATATGTTGTTGTTTATATAATATATCTATTATTAATTAAAGTTTTTAAAAATATTAAAAAAAGAAAAAGGAGAAATATTATGAGTAAAAAAAGTGTAAGAGATGTAAACTTAAAAGGAAAAACTGTTCTTATTAGAGTTGATTTTAATGTGCCTTTGAAAGATAATGTAATTACAGATGATAATCGCATTGTTCAAGCTTTACCAACTATTAAGTATATTAAGGAACAAGGAGCAAAGTTAGTTTTATTTTCTCATTTAGGTAGAGTAAAAGAAGAAAGTGATAAAGCAAAAAGTAGTATGGCTTTAGTTGCTAAGAGACTTTCAGAACTTTTGGAAGAAAAAATTATTTTTGTTCCTGAAACAAGAGGAGAAAAATTAGAACAAGCTATTAAGGAGCTTCAAGTTGGTGAAATATTAATGTTTGAAAATACAAGATTTGAAGATGTTCCTGGTAAAAAAGAATCAAAGAATGATCCTGAACTTGGAAAATATTGGGCTTCCTTAGGAGATGTTTTTGTTAATGATGCTTTTGGTACAGCGCACAGAGAACACGCATCAAATGTAGGAATTGCTTCAAACATTAAAGAAGTGGTTGCGGGATTTTTAATGGAAAAAGAAATTAAGTTTATTGGTGAAGCTGTTGATAATCCTGAAAAGCCATTTGTGGCTATTTTAGGTGGTGCAAAAGTTAGTGATAAAATTTCTGTTATAGAAAATTTAATTAATAAAGCCGATAAAATATTAATATGTGGGGCAATGGCTTATACTTTTTTTAGCGCACAAGGATATGAAATTGGAACTTCAAAGTGTGAAAAGGATTATGTGAATTATGCCAAAGAATTATTAGCAAAAGCAAAAGGAAAAATTATATTGCCTGTTGATAATGTAGTAGCAAAAGAATTTAGTGAGACAGCGGAAAGTCAAATTGTTTTAACTAAAGATTTACCTGTTGATCAAATGGGGTTAGATATTGGTCCAGAAACAATTAAATTGTTTGAACGGGAGTTGCAAGGCGCAAAAACTGTTGTATGGAATGGTCCTGCGGGTGTTTTTGAATTTAAGAAATTTGCTGTTGGGACAAATGCTATTTGTAAGATATTAGCAGAGTTAGAAAATGCAACAACAATAATTGGTGGTGGAGATAGTGCTGCTGCAGCCATACAAATGGGATATGAGGATAAATTTACGCATATTTCTACTGGTGGAGGAGCAAGCTTAGAGTATTTAGAAGGTAAAGAATTACCTGGAATTGCTTCAATAAATAATAAATAAGGATGTGTGTTTAATGAGAATACCTATAATTGCTGGGAATTGGAAAATGTTTAAAGACCGTGATGAGGCTTTAAAATTTATTTATGTTGTCACAGATCGCTTACCATTAAAAGATAAAGTGGAAAGTGTTATTTGTGCACCTTCAGTTTTTTTAAGATCTTTAGTAAAAAGACAAGGAGAACAATTAAGAATAGGGGCTCAAAATATGCATTTTGCTGATCAAGGTGCATATACTGGAGAGATATCTGCAGATATGTTAAAAAGCATTAATGTCGAATATGTAATAATAGGTCATAGCGAAAGAAGAGCTATGTTTAATGAGACTGATGAGTCAGTTAATAAAAAATTACATCAAGCTTTTAAAAATGATCTTATCCCTATTTTGTGTGTTGGAGAGTCTCTTGAAGTTAGAGAATCAGGGAAGACTGAAGAACTTGTTGGACGTCAAGTTGAGCTTGCTTTAGAAGGGTTAGAGAAAACTAAAGTTTCTAAATTAATAATTGCCTATGAACCTATTTGGGCTATTGGAACAGGAAAAACAGCTACAAGCGAGCAAGCAGAAGAAATGTGTAAGTTTATAAGAAATAAAGTTAGAAATTTGTATGATGAAAAAACTGCTGATAAAATGCGAATTCAATATGGCGGATCAGTTAAGCTATCTAATATTGATGAGCTTATGAATATGCCAAATATTGATGGTGCCTTAATTGGTGGAGCAAGTCTTAATCCAGAAGATTTTATTAAGCTTGTTGAAGCGGCTTTAAAATAAAAAGGGAGAGTTTCTCCTTTTTTATTTTTTATTTAAAAATATAAGGTATTTTTATTGCTTTAATATTTGATACGGCCAAAGGCCAGGGTTAATATTTGTTGACATTTTAATAAAAAAAGAGTATACTTATTAAAGTGCTAGTAAAGAGCAGCACTTGTGAAGTATAAAAATAGAATATCCTTATAGAGGTTACGAGTAATCTAGCTGCTTAGATGAAAGCTTTTGATATTTTCTAAATTATATTTTAAAACAAGTTCCTTTACTAAATTTTAAAAATAGGAGGAAACAAAATGGCACGTTATACAGGACCAAGCTGGAAAGTTTCAAGACGACTTAAATATTCAGTACTTGGAGATGGAAAAGAATTATCAAAACGTCCTTACCCACCAGGACAACATGGGCAAAGACGTACTAAATTATCTGAATATGCAAAGCAATTACAAGAAAAACAAAAAGTACGCTTTACATATGGTATGAATGAAAGACAATTTAAAAAAGTTTTTAATTTAGCGAGTAAAATGCAAGGAAAACAAGGTGACAATTTCCTAATGCTTTTAGAATCAAGATTAGATAATGTAGTTTATCGTTTAGGTTTAGCTACAACAAGACGTCAATCTAGACAATTAGTAAACCATGGGCATATTACAGTTGATGGTAAAAAGGTTGATATTCCATCATATTTAGTAAAACCAGGACAAACAATTGCTGTTAAAGAGAAATCAAAGAAATTATCAATTATTAAGGATGCAGTTTCAACAATGCATTTAAGAAAAGAGTATATTTCATTTGATGAGGAAAATTTATCAGGAACATTTGTTAGATATCCTGAAAGACAAGAATTTTTACAAGAAATTAATGAAACGCTGATAGTAGAGTACTACAACAGATAAAAATGATAATCTGCTTTATGCAGATTATTTTTTTGTTTATAAATCATATGAGATAATGTATAATATAAAAAAGGTGATAAAAATGATATATTTAGATTACGCATCAACGACACCAATACGAAAAGAAGTAATGGACACTTATATAAAAACACAAAATAATTTTTTTGCAAATACGACATCACTTCATAAATTAGGTCAAGAAAGTAATTTTATGTTTCAAAAAGCAAAAAAAGACTTATTAGATTCTTTGCATCTTGAAAATCATGACGCTATTTTTACAGCTAATGCTACAGAAGCTAATAATTTAGGAATATTTGGAATTGTGAAAAAATATTCTACCGGAAAAATTATTACAACAAGGATTGAACACCCTTCTGTTTTTGAAGCAATTAAAGAATTAGAAAAGTTAAATTATGATGTTGTTTACTTGGATGTTGATAAAAACGGCATTATTGATTTAGATCAACTTAAAATTGAAATGAATAATAGTGTAGTTTTAGTATCTGTTATGTGGGTGAATAATATTGTTGGTTCTATTCAACCAATTGAAAAAATAATTGATATATTAAAACCTTATAAAAAAGCAAAATTACATGTTGATATTGTTCAAGGACTAGGTAAAATTATCCCTTTGTTTGATTTTAATAATGTTGATTTACTGAGTTTTAGTACTCATAAAATATATGGTCCAAAAGGAATCGGTTGTTTGCTTTGCAACAACAAGCTTGATTTAAAAAAATGTTTATTTGGTTCAAATTCTCAAAGAGGTGTTAAACCAGGAACTATAGATTTAGCTTTAATTGTTGCAACAACAAAAGCAGTTAAAATTTGTTTAGAAGAATTAGAAAATAATTATAAATATGTTAAAGAAATAAATAATTATTTTAGAGAACAATTAATTAGTAATGATAAAATTACGATTAATAGTTCAAAAGATTCAAGTCCGTATATAATTAATATATCTGTTCCAAGTATTTATGGAGAAACGATTGTTCATATGTTTGAGGAAAAAGATATTTATATTTCAACAGGCTCAGCTTGTTCATCAAAATTAAGAAAAATAGAAAGAACTATTTATGCAATGACTAATAATAAAGAGCTTGCTAAAACATCAGTAAGAATTAGCTTTTCTCATTTAACTTCTATAGACGAAGTGAATGCCGTTGTTTTACTATTAAAGAGTTTATAGGAGAAAAACATGTATGATTTAATATTAATTAGATATGGAGAAATGACTTTAAAAAAGAAAAATTATAAAATTTTTCTTGATAAAATAATTCACAATATAAAGAATAAACTTTCACATTTTAATAATATAAAATTTGAGTATACTAATTATAGATTTTATATTTATTTAAATGGTGAAGATTATAAACAGATTACTAACATTTTAGATACAATTAGTGGGATTTCAAGTTATAGTTTATGTGTTAAGTGTTTTCCTGATTTATGTGATATTGCTGAAAAAGGTGCTAAATTAATTAAAAATATGAATTATCAGAGAAAAAGCTTTAAAGTTGAAACTAAAAGAGGGGACAAATCTTTTCCTTTAACTTCAATTGAAATATCTCAACAAGTTGCAAGTTTAATTTTGAGGGATTTATCTAATTTGATGGTTGATGTACATAATCCTGATTTTACATTAAGTGTTGATTTAAGAACAGAAGGAACATATATTTTTTTAAATCATATACTTGGGATGCAAGGGTATCCCTCTGGTACAGGAGGTAGAGGATTGTTAATGATTAGTGGGGGAATTGATAGTCCTGTTGCTGGATATTTAGCATTGAAAAAAGGATTGAAACTGGAGGCAATACATTTTTATTCTCCGCCTTATACATCGGATATGTCTTTGCAAAAAGTTATTGAATTAACTGAATTACTTGCGAAATATACTGAAAAAGGGAATATTAAATTATTAATAGTGCCTTTTACTAAAATACAACTTAGGATTCAAGAAAGGGCAGATGAAAAGTATTTAATTACTTTAATGAGAAGAGCGATGTATAAAATAGCTTCTACTGTTTGTAAAAACGAACATTATAAGGCTATTATTAATGGAGAAAGTATTGGACAAGTGGCAAGCCAGACTGTTGAAAGTATGGCTGTTATTAATGAAGTTACAAATATTCCAATTATTAGACCGTTAGTTACTAGTGAAAAAAATGATATTATTTCAATAAGTAAAAAAATAAAAGCTTATGATATTTCTATTAGACCTTATGAAGATTGTTGCACTGTGTTTGTTCCTATACATCCTATTATAAAACCAAGGCTAAAAGATGTTATTAAAGAAGAAAAAATTCTCCAAATAGATGATTTGATTGAAGAAGCAATTGAAAATATAGAAAGAATTAATTTAAGTTGTTTTGAAAAATTTAATATCATGTTTGAGAAATCTGATAAATATAATATATAAGGAGAAAAAAATGGAAAATAATAAAATTCAAGAAACTAAAGAAGATTATAAACCCACTGAACAAGAACAGCTTCAACAACAGATTTATGTAAACTTATTAAGAATGCAAGAAATTGATGCAACAATAGAAAAATATGATTATTTTAATGAAGATATGGTTGAAGAAGAAAATGTGGATGAGATTTTACAAGAATTAAAAGAAGAATATAAAACTCTTAAATCAGAAACTAAAGTATTGAAAAAAAAGACACAAGTGGGTTTATTTGATAAGATTCCTATTTGGGTATATATTTATGGGCTTGTTTTTACAATTCTTGGCCTTGCTCCAGTTATGAAAAAATTTACAGAACTATTAGCACCAACTGCAATAAACATACTAGGTGATTTTTTATATACATGGTTTGGTACGTTTTTATATTTGTATACCCCAACAATCTTATTATTAGGTGTTAGTGTTGTTATTTTTATAATTGTGTTTAAAAAAGAACTACTTAGAAAAATTATGTACATAATTTTAGGAATTCATACACTTAATGCCATTATAACAATCGTTAGTTTAATTGATATTTTTAAACGATTGAGAGGGTAAATTAAAAGATGGTTATGAAAAGAATTACTTCGGTTAATAATGAATATATTAAAAAAATATCTTCACTAAAAACTAAAAAATATAGAGATGAATATAAAATGTTTTTTATCGAAGGGTACCACTTAGTATCTGAGGCATTTAAGGCAAATATTTTAATAGAAGTTTTAATTGTAAATGAAGAAGATTATATTAATGGCATTAGTAATTTATTAGTAACTGAAGAAATTATTAAAAAAATTGCAAATACTGTCTCTCCTCAAAAAATAATTGGTATATGTAAAATAAAAGAAGAGTCATTTGTATTAGGGGATAGAATACTAATTTTAGATGATGTTCAAGATCCTGGCAATTTAGGCGCTCTTGTTAGAACTGCTTTAGGTTTTGAATTTAATAATATAATCTTAAGCAATAATTCGATTGATATTTATAATGATAAATTTTTGAGAGCAACACAAGGAGCTTTTTTTAATATTAATATTATTAAAGATAATATTAATAAGTGGATTATTAAATTAAAAGAAAATAATTATTATATTATTGGGACGGGTTTTGATAATTCGAAGAATATTGAATTATTAGAATATAATAAAAAAGTTGTATTAATTTTAGGAAATGAAGGCAAGGGTATAAACAAAGAAACGTTAAGTCTTTGTGATGTTGTTGCTAAGATTGAAATAAATCAAAAATTAGAAAGTTTAAATGTTATGGTGGCAGGCGGTATAATGATGTTTAAAATTGCAACCATAAAAAAATAAAATCAATAATTTGACTTTTTATTTTTTATTTGGTATAATCACTATAAGATGATGTTAATTAAAGGAGTGAGTTTCTCACTCCTTTAATTAATGAAAAAGGAAAATAACATGAAAATAACGAATGTAATTAGATTAATGTGTGAAAATGAAGCGCAAAAATTAGGTATTAGTATTTTAGATGTTGAATATTTAGTTGAACATGGTATGAAAATATTAAGGGTGATTGCTGATAAACCGGGTGAAGGGTTAAGTGTTGATGATTCTGCATTATTAAACCAACAAATTAGTGATTGTTTAGATAATATGGATATAGATGAAGAAAATTATTATTTAGAAGTGTCTTCTCCAGGTATAGAAAGACATTTGAAAACGAATAAAGATTTATTAGAAGCAGTCAATAAATATATTTGTATTAAAACTTATCAAAAAATTGATGGTAATAAAGAGTTTTATGGTTATTTAAAAAGCATAGATCCGAATTACTTAACAATTGAAATAAATATTAAAGGGAAATCAAATATAAAGATAATCCCTGTGAGTCAAATTAGTCTAGTGAGACTAGCTGTAAAGTTTTAGGAGGAACATAATGATTAGTAAGAATTTTTTTGAGTCTTTAGAGGCTGTAGCTTTTGATCGAGGATTAGATATAGCTGACGTTTTAAAGAAAGTAGAGATAGCAATGGCTGTTGCTTCAAGAGATAATGGATATAGTGGTGATATTAAAATTGATTTTGATTCAGATAAAAACAAAATTAGGGTATTTGAATATTTATATGTTGTTGAAGAGATTGATCCAGACGGAGGTAAAGGGCAAATTACTTTAGAAGAAGCGTTAGAACGTAAAGATAAGGTTAAAGTTGGTTCTGTTATTAAGAATGAAGTTAATATTTCTAGTTTTGGGAGAAAATCCGCAAGTAAATTTAAACAAACATTTATGAGTGGATTAAAAGAATTAGAAAGAGAAGAGGCTTATATATATTTTGCCGATAAAGTTGGAGAAATTGTTAATGGTATTGTAGTTAGCAATACAAATGGATTTATATCTTTTGATATTGGGAAAAATAATTTAGCTCATATGCCTGAAACTGAAGGTATACCTGGAGAAGAATATATTCCTGGAGACACAAAAAAAGTTTATATTTCTAAAGTTGAAAAAACTACTAAAGGACCAAAAGTTTTTATTACAAGAAAAAATAAAGAAATTGTAAAAAGATTATTTGAATTAAATGTTCCAGAGATTGCTAATGGAACGGTTGAAATAATGGGAATTAGTAGAGACCCAGGTAGCAGATCTAAAGTAGGTGTTTTAAGTTTAGATCCTAATGTTGATGCTAAAGGTGCTTGTGTTGGCAATGCTGGTTTGCGCGTTAAAAGCATTAATATGGTTTTGAATGATGAAAAAATAGATATCTTTACTTGGAAAGATACCCCTGAAGAATTAATTGCTGAAGCTTTACTTCCTGCACAAGTTGCAAGTGTAATGATTGACTTGAAAACTAGAAGTGCTGTTGTTATTGTTCGAGATGAACAATACTCACTAGCTATTGGAAAAAGCGGACAAAACGCAAGACTTGCAGCTTATGCCATTGGTTGGAAAATAGATATAAAGAAAATCTCTGATGCAAAAGCGGAGGGTATTAATTTCACATTTAATATAGGAAAATAAGGAGAAAATTTATGCCAAGAGTCAAAAAAGAACCTTTAAGGAAATGTTTAGCGACTAATACACAACATCCAAAAAAAGAGTTATTTCGAGTTGTGAGAACTCCTGATGGCAATGTTGTTGTAGATTTAAAAGGAAAACTTAACGGTAGAGGAGCTTATATTTCTAAGTCAATGGAAGCAATTAAAATTGCTAGAACAAAAAAGGTTTTAGATAGACAATTAGAAGTAAAGGTTTCTGATGAAATATATGAAGAAATGATTGGCTTACTGGGTGATAATATTGAAAAATAAAGAAAATATTTTAAACGTTTTGGGACTTGCATATAGAGCAAGAAAGCTTATAACTGGTTATGATCCTGTTTTGCGTGTTATAAGAAATAATAAAGTTAATCTAGTGTTTATAGCAAGTGATGCTTCTGATAAAACAAAAGATACTTTTCGTAAAAAATGTTTTTTTTATAATGTTCCAATCAATTATAGTTTTAATTGTGATGAGTTATCAAATTATTTAGGAAAAAAACTTGTTAAAATTGCTGCTATTTGCGATAAAGGATTTTATGATGTGATAAATAAACTAATTGAGGTGAATTAAATGAAAATTAAAGATATATTAGCAGTTTTGGGAGAAGAGCTGAAAGATGAGTTATACGAGAATTTAAATAATGTTGGGTTTGCTAATTTAACATTAGATTCTGATATTCCTCAAAAAATCGTTAAGAAACTTGAAAAAAAATATGGCAAGGAAATTAAGCTTTCAACAAAGACAAAAAAAATAAAAGAAGAAACGATTGTTAAAGAAATTGAGCCAGAAGTTTCAAAAACGGAAGAAAAAATTAAAAAAATAGATAAAGTTACAGATAAAAATATAGAGATAAAAGATGAAGTAAAAAAAGAAGAACCTAAAAAAGAAGTAAAAATTCAAGAGAAGGTTAAAAAAGTTGAAACTAAAGTTGAAACAAAAGTTGAAACAAAGGTAGAGATTAATAAGCCCAAACAACCGAAAAAGGACGTTGAAGATTTAGAGCTTTCTAGAGTTTATGATGATACATATGAAGATTATGAAGTTGAAGCCAGAGTGTATAGTCGTCTTAAAAACATAAAAAAATCTAAGAAAAAAGGTGGTCGACAATCTAATATTGGCCAAGGAACTAATAATGAAGAAAGTGTGTTAATTTATTCTCCGGGAATGACTGTTGCTCAAATTGCTGATGGTTTAGGAATGAGCGTTGCTGAAATTGTAAAAAAACTAGTTATGTTAGGTTTTATGGTTAATGCAAGTCAATCAGTTGATAAAGATATTATTGAACTATTGGCTGAAGATGCAGGATTTACTTTAAAAGAAAAAGTTGTTGAAGATATTACTAGATTTGAAGAAATAAAAATAGAAGATAAAGAAGATGATTTAATGCCACGGTCACCAATCGTTACTATAATGGGACACGTAGATCATGGGAAAACGACACTTCTTGATACAATTAGACATTCACAGGTTACTGCTGGAGAAGCAGGAGGTATTACTCAACATATTGGTGCATATCAAGTGGAAAGAAATGGTAAAAAAATTACTTTTATTGATACACCAGGTCATGCTGCTTTTACTGAGATGAGATCTAGAGGAGCTGGGGTTACGGATATTGTTGTGTTAGTTGTTGCTGCAGATGATGGTGTTATGCCACAAACCAAAGAAGCAATTGATCATGCTCATTCTGCTAATGTTCCTATTATAGTTGCTATTAATAAAATGGATAAACCACAGGCAGATCCTGATAGAATTAAACAAGAGTTAACTAAACATGATTTGGTTCCTGAAGAGTGGGGTGGAAATACAGTTTACGTAGAAATTTCTGCACTAAAAGGAACTGGCATATCAGATTTATTAGAAATGATTACATTAACAGCAGAGATGCTTGAATTAAAAGCTAATCCTAATAGACTTGGGGTTGGTACGGTAATTGAAGCAAAACTTGATAAAGGCAAAGGACCTGTTGCTACATTGTTGATAAAGAATGGTACTGTAAAAGTTGGAGACCCTATTGTTGTTGGTACAATATATGGGAAAATAAGAGCAATGTCTGATGAATTAAATAAAACTCTTAATCAAGCGGGTCCATCAAAGGCTGTAGAAATTACAGGTCTTAATGATGTTCCTTTAGCGGGTGACCATTTTATGATTTTTGAGGATGAAAAGACAGCAAAATTAATTGCTCAAGAAAGGGCTCAACGTCAATTTGATATTGATAAAGGAGTGGGTAAAAACGTTTCTTTAGCAAGTATGTTTGATAATTTAGATGATTCCGAGAAAGAACTCAATATAATTATTAAAGGAGACGTTCAAGGCTCAATTGAAGCATTAAAATCTTCTTTAGAACAATTGGATGTTGAAGGTATAAAAATTAATGTTGTAAGGTCGAGTGTTGGTTCAGTTACTGAAACAGACATTTCTCTTGCAATTGCTTCAAAATCAGTTATTATTGGTTTTAATGTAAGACCGAGAGCACAAATACTAGAATATGCAAAAGAACAAAACATTGAAGTAAGATTATATAATATTATTTACAAAGTGCTTGAAGATATCAATGCAGCCATGAAAGGTATGCTTGATCCAATTTTTGAAGAAAAAGTTACCGGAGAAGCAGAAGTAAGAAGTATCTTTAAAGCTTCTAAATTTGGAACTATTGCTGGGTGTTATGTTACAAACGGTATGTTGACTAGAAATGATATGATAAGATTAATTCGTGATGGCATTGTTATTTATGAAGGCAAAACAAGTTCATTAAAAAGATTTAAAGATGATGTTAAAGAGGTTCATAAAAACTTTGAATGTGGACTTACTATTGAAAACTTCAATGATATAAAAGAAAATGATGTTATTGAAGCTTATAAAATGATTGAAGTAAAGAGAGTATAAATTATGGGATTTAAGCAGGAAAGAATGGAAAATACCATTCATAGAGAAATTAGCCGTATTTTATTTGAAGAAGTAAAAGATGAAAGATTAAAGTATGTTACGATTACTACTGTAAGATTAACAACAGATTTATCTTATGCAACAATTTATTACCGAGTAATTGGGAATGAAGAACAAATTTCTTCTACAAAAGAAAATATTCAAGAGGCTAAAGGTTTTATTAGAAAGATGCTTTCAGGCGTTTTAAAAGTAAAAAGAGTTCCTGATTTAATTTTTAAATATGATGAATCAATTGAATACGGGGAGAGAATTGATAAAATTATAGAAGATATTAAAGATAATTAAAAAAGGTGAGATATTGTGAAGTTTAAAGATAAGCTTGATAATTTGCCAAAAACCCCCGGTTGTTATTTAATGAAAAATAAGTTTAATGATGTAATATATGTAGGGAAAGCAAAAAATCTATATAATCGATTGCGTTCTTATTTTACTGGGAGTCATGACTCTAAAACAACGAAGTTAGTTAGTGTTATTGAAGATTTTGAATATATTATAACCGCAAATGAAACTGAAGCATTTGTTTTGGAATTGAATTTAATAAAAAAATATAATCCTAAATATAATATTAGTTTAACGGATGATAAAAGATATCCATATATTTTGTTAACTGAAGAAAAACATCCAAGAATACTATATACTAGGGATTTAAATAAAAAGGGAAAATATTTTGGTCCATATCCAAACGCAAAATCTGCAAGAGAAACGGTTAACTTACTAAACAAACTATATCCTTTAAGAAAGTGTTATTTTTTGCCTAAAAAACCGTGTTTATATTACCATTTAGGACAATGTCTTGCTCCTTGTATTAAAGAAGTTAAAGAAGAAGTGTATTTAGATTTAAAACAAAAAATAGCCAAAATATTAAACGGAAATATAAAAAATGAAATTAATATTTTAAAAGAAAAAATGGATTTTTTTAGTGAAAAATTAGAATATGAAAAAGCATTAGAATATAAAAACATGATTAATGACTTAGAAACATTAACTGTTAAACAAAATATGGAATCAAATATTCTCAACGCTGACATCTTTGGGTTTTATCTTTCTAATGGTTATATAAGTATACAAGTTTTTCATGTTAGAAACTATAAAATGGTTGAAAGAAATGGATTCTTATTTGAGGTTTTTGATAATTATGAAAATACATTTTTAGAATTCATTGAAAAGTTTTACTTTGTGAATAATAATCCAATTCCTCAAATAGTATTAATGCCTGAAGTTGATTTGAAAGAATATTTAAGTGATATTGTAAATAAAATTATAATGCCCAAACGAGGAAAAAAACGAGAATTGGTAAAATTAGTAAGTAATAATGCTAAAGATAGGTTAGAGTTACTGCTTAGAAAAAAAGAGCAAGAATATAATAGAACTATTAAAGCTAGTGCAGATCTTGCAAAATTATTAAATCTTGAAAAGGCGAGTGTTATTGAAGCTTTTGATAATTCCAATATTTTAGGAACTAATGCAGTTAGCGCTATGGTTTATTTTAAAGATGGTAAACCTATTAAACAGAATTATCGTAAATACAAAGTTAAAACAGTTAAAACAGCTAATGATATAGCGACGATGCAAGAAGTTATCAAAAGAAGATTTCAAATGTTAAAAAAAGAAAATATGAATTTTCCTGATTTGATTATTGTAGATGGAGCAAAAGCTCAAGTTAATGCTAGTTTAAAAGTTCTTCAGGAATTAAAGATAAAAATTCCTGTTTTAGGTCTTGTGAAAAATTATAAGCATAAAACTGATGCTTTATATTTTGATGATAAAGAAATTAAAATTAGTAAAAGAAGTGATGTTTTTTTCCTTCTTGAAAAAATCCAAGAAGAAGTTCATAGGTTTGCAATATCTTATTTTAGGAAAACACAAAGAACGAACATGCTTGTTTCAAAACTTGATGAAATAGTAGGATTAGGACCGGTTAAGAAAAAAGCAATTTTAAAACTTATTGGAGAAGAAGATTTTATTGAAAAAATAAATGATCTTTATTTAACGGATATACAAAAAGAAGAAGTTATAAGGCTTTATGAAGAGTAGGATAAATTATGGAAGTTAGAGGAAAAATTATTGAAACTTTCCCAAGTGAAAGAATAATAAAAATAGGAAATAGAAAAAGAATTTACTATGTGTACTTATCTAGAAAATTTTTTCGGGATTTTGGTCCATATTTTTATGAATTTCCTTATTTAATAATAGAAGTAAGTGAAAATAAAAAAATCCATAATGGTTATTCTTGCTTTGAATTGACCGCTTTTATTAAAGTTACGCAATTTATTTCACGTTCAAGAAAAGTTTTTTTTGATATTAAAAAAATTCAAGAAGGTATTAAAAATATTATTAACAAAGAATATAATTTATTGTTTTTAGATTTGGAGTTTTCTCTTCCCTCTTATAACCCTTATAAAAGAACAGCTTCTGAAATTATACAGTATGGTCTTGTACTTACTGATAGTTTCGGAAATGTTATAACTGCATCAAATAATTTAGTAAAACCTAATAAATTTCAATCACTTAATAAAAAAACTTTAAAATTTTTAAATAGAGAGATATATGATTTTGAAGAAGCAGTTGATTATATTGAATTTTATCAAACTTTGGAAAAATTTATAAATGAATATGATGTAAAAATTATTGCTTGGGGTAGAAATGACATAATAACAATGGAAAAATCTTTTAAAATCAATAAATTGTTCCCTTTAGATTTAAAAGAAAGATATATTAATATTATGCAGTTGATGAAAACATATTATAATTTAAAAAACGATTTGGGACTATTTGATACATATCAAATGATTACAAATAATGATATTGATTCTCAATCACATGATGCATATGAAGATGCTGTGGTTATGATGGATGTTTTCTTTGCATTTAAAAAGCATATTAATAAAAAAAAGGAATTTTAATTCCTTTTTTTATATATAGTAACATTGAAATCAAATGTTACTTCTAATTTGTCTATTTTAAAAAGCTTTTCCTTGCTTGTTTCGTTAGTCTTGTAAAAGTATGGAGTCATTGTGAAAAGATTGATTATATCGGCATTTTTAAGTGTTTTTTGATACGTTAGTGTAGTTTTGTTCATTATTTCAAAGTAATTTGAATCAATAAATTTATTAGTATTTAAATAAGGTTTTTCATATAATATATCTTTTATTTCATATAAATGTTTTTCATTTGGGGTTATATTAACGAAATATCCATTATTGATAAGAACTCGATTATATTCTTGTAAATCATAAGGAGAAAAGATATTATATATTAAAGATACAGAATTTGAAAGAATTGGTATATTTGTTATACTGGCAACAATTAGTAAGTCAGCTATATTTTTTTTAGCTGCTTTTTTTATTGCATTTTTAGAAATATCAATGCCTATAAATTTAAATTTTAAATTAGAATTTAAGATGTTTAAATAGTAAGCAGTTCCACAACCAGAATCAAGAATATAAGAGTTTTTTTCTATATTAAGCGACTTAATAATTTGCATTATTTTTAGTGTTAGTTCATAATAAAAGCCGTTATTTAAAAAGGTGTCTCTTGCATTTACTTGAATAGAATTATCACCAGAATTTTGTTTTTTTTGATTTGCTAATAATAAATTGATATAACCTTCTTTACTGATGTCATATGTATGATTATTAGTGCATTTATAAGAGTTATCTGTTTTATAAAGTTTTTTACCACATTTTGGACACATTAGCATATTTATCACCTAGGGTATTTTATCATAAAAACAAAAAAAGTCCTAAAAGGACTTTAATGTTTCATAATAATCGGAATAATTATAGGTCTGCGTTCTGTTAAATCATAAATAAAATTAGATATATGATTATTTAAAATGTTTTTAAAGTTTGCTTCATTAAATACTTTATTTTTCTCTTTATAGTCTGAGTATGTTTTCATAGCTTTTTCTTTTACGCTATTTAGTAATTTTTCTGCTTCTTTCATATAAATAAATCCTCGAGAAACGATGGCTATTTCATTGTTTAAATTATAATTATTATCAAAAGATAGTATTAAAGATAACATACCATCATCAGACAACGCTTTTCTTTCGTCAATTATATCTTTATCAACAATATTTTTTTTGCTGTCTATATATATATTACCAGATTTAACTCTACAGTTTACAGAAACATTTTTTTCGTCTATTGATAAAACATCTCCGGTATTTAATATGAATATTTTTTCAGGATCAACGCCAGTATCTATGGCTAACTTTGAATGTATTTTCATCATTGAATAATTCCCATGAATAGGAACAAAGTATTCTGGCTTAACTAAAGATAACATGATTTGTAGTTCTGTTTGACTAGCATGACCAGATGTATGAGTATCGGTTAAAGGGCTATTTACAATAATTTCAGCACCTAAACGATATAATTTATTAATGTTTTGATTAATAGATTCTTGATTTCCAGGAATTGCATTTGATGAAAATACAATAGTATCACCTGGAATAATTTTAATGGTTCTGTGTGTTCCGTTTGCAATTCTTGAAAGAGCCGCAAGCGGTTCTCCTTGTGATCCAGTACTTAAAATTGTAATTTTATTTGGTGGTAAATGAGGAAACTCATTTGCATTAATAAAAGTTCCTTCTGGTGCTTTTATATATTCTAATTGTTGACCAACATTAATGTTTTTTTCCATGCTTCTTCCAAAAACTATTACTTTTCTTCCAGCATCAACACTAGCTTCAACAATCTGTTGAATTCTATGAACGTTTGATGCAAAAGTTGAAATGATTACTCTACCTTTAATAGTTTCAAAAATTGCTCTAATGCTTTTTCCTATTTTTCTTTCTGATGTTGTAAACTTATTTACCGTAGCATTTGTGCTGTCAGATAACAGAAGTTTTACTCCTGCATCAGCAAATTTAGTTATTTTACTATATTCAGTATGGTATGTTAGTGGAGAAAAATCAAATTTAAAATCTCCCGTGTGTAGGATATAACCTAAATTTGTTTTTATCGCAGTCCCAAATGAATCAGGAATACTATGATTAGTACGAAAAAATGATACTTGAAAATTTTTAAAATTATAAACAGAGTCATTACTATACTCTACTAAATTAATTGCAGTTCCCTTAAATTCTTTCATTTTGTTGACAATCAATTGATAGGCTAAACCAGAAGCATATACTTTTGGTATTTTAACTTCTCTTAATAAATAAGGAATCCCGCCTATATGATCTTCATGGCCATGGCTAATGAAAAGCCCCACTATTTTCTTTTCATTTTCCTTTAAATATGTATAGTCAGGAATAATATAATCAATACCATAATTATCATCAGGGAATAATATTCCTGAATCAATAATCATTAGTTCATCTTTTATTTCAAAACAGTACATGTTTTTGCCTATTTCACCAAGCCCGCCTAATGCGAAAACTTTAATACCATTATTATCAAAATGTGAAACGATAGGGAGTTGCTTTTTGTTTTTTATAAACAAAATTAACACCTCTTTCTTTTTTTGTATTAAGTATATTATACACTAAAATTCTTATAATCAAAAGATAAAACATTTTAATAAAAAAAGAGGAAATTAATCCTCTTGGCTTTCAAAAGTAACTGGAACAGAGTTGGGCAAAATCAAGAAAGGATTTTCTTTATTAATTCTGTCAACAAATAAAATACCTTTTAGATGGTCATATTCATGTTGAAAAATTATTGCTAAGTAATCTTTTAATTTTAATTGTTTATAGGTTACTTTTTTTTCTAAAAAGTCATATAAATAAACATTCGCTTTTATTCTTCTAGGTCTAAAAATTAAACCATCAACTTGTCTATCAACAGATAAGCATCCCTCACCACTTTTTAGATATGTAAGTTCAATTGATTCACTAATTATTTTGGGGTTTATCACAGCATAATGATGAAAAACACCCTTTTCATCATAAGCCATAATAATAAACATTCTTTTTAATACATCTATTTGGACTGCTGATAAACCAACACCAGGACGAATTCCGTATTTTTTTGTTTTTTCTTCATCATAGCCATTAAGTAAATATTCATTCATTAATTCTAATGTTTTGATATCTTCATCACTTAAAGGTAAAGAAACCTCTTTTGATGGAATTCTTAAATCTGGATGATCTTCTTTAATTATATCTTTATATAATATCATATATACCTCTCTTATTATTATTCTAACAAACAAATAATTAAAAAGCAAATAATCTGTTTCTAAAAAACAGAATTTTATGATAGAATATGTAGAGATAATAAAGGTGAATTTAATGGTAAAAGATTACGAAATTGATTTTGATTTGTTTAATACTTTAGAAATTGTAAAAATATTTACTTTTTTTGAATTGATTGAAGCAACAAAAAAGAAAAGTATAAGTAAAGAACTATTAAATAAAAAATATAAAGAATATAAAGTAATTATTAACAATAAAACATTGGAAAAAAAATATGACAAAATGTTTCAAAAAATAACAGGCATTTCTATATATAAAACAATGAGGTTATACAAGTGAGGTTATATTTATATATTAGTAAATCGTTAGGCATTTCTAGAAGAGAAGCAAAAATCTTGATAAAAGAATCTAATGATGTGTTTGTAAACAAAGAAGTGATAAAGAATCCTAATTTTGATGTGGCAAAAAATGATAAAGTTATATATAAACAAAAAGATTTGCAATATATAGAAAATGTTTATATTTTACTTAATAAGCCTAAAGGGTATATATGTTCTATAAAAGATGAATTATATCCATCAATATTAAATTTAATAAGTGAAGATGAATTGCGAAACAGATTAAAGATTGTTGGTAGGTTAGATGTTGATACGGAAGGATTAATATTACTTACTGATGATGGAGATTTTATTCATAAAATGACATCTCCAAAAAAGGATGTTGAGAAAAAATATTATGTTGAGGTGGATACTGCTTACTTAAAAGAAGATATTATTTCTTTTTTTAATGGAGTATTTATTATTGATGAAAACAAACAGCAATATAAAACTAAGAAAGCTTTATTAGAAATAATTGAAGCGAACAAAGCATATCTAACAATTACTGAAGGGAAGTTTCATCAAGTAAAAAAAATGCATAAAGCAATAGGAAAAGAGGTTTTATTTTTGAAAAGAGAAAGTGTTGGAGAATTTAATTTAGGAAATTTAAAAACAGGTCAATATAAAATTATTGATTGTTGTCAAAAAAACAGGAGGAATTATGAAATTTAAGAAAGTATTATTTGCGTTTATCTTTTTAATGTTGATGATTGGAGTTGGGAGTATGAATGTTAATGCGGTTGTTAATAAAGAAGCATATATGATTTCAGCAGGTCCAGGAGCAGATGCTTCTAATTCGATGACTATTACTTGGCATAGTGAAGTTGAAGGGTCTTTTTTATTGTATGTAAAAAAGGATGTTGATCCTAATTTTACTGATCCATTTGTTGCTATTCCAGAGAGTGTTCCAATTGAGCATTTTGATACAAAAACAGGAATAACGCATAGAGTAAATAAATGTTTTGTTAGACTAGATAATTTAGATAGTGCAACGGAGTATTTGTATAAAGCGGGTAAAGATGTTTTTTCAGATGCAAAAACATTTAAAACGGCCAGCAACACTGAAAGTTTTTCTTTCCTATACATGTCAGATTATCATGTTTATAATCCAGTTCCAACTAGATTACAAAAAGCAGAAAGTATTTATAATGAAGCAAAGAAAATTGATGATATTGCTTTTACTTTGCATGGTGGAGATGTAGTTGCTTATGGAAGTAGCTATGATTATTGGGAAAGCTTAATGAATTCTTCATTTGCTAATGAAGGAATGATGGCAATGACACCAGGCAATCATGATTTTTATAATGGTTCAGCAAGCTTTATTGGTGTTGGATATTTTAATAATATATTAACAAATCCAAATAATGGTGCTGAAAATGTTAAAAATAGTAGTTATTATTTTAGATATAATAATGTATTATTTGTAAGTATTGATAATGAGTCTTCTACTCAAAGTTCTGCAAAATTAGCATCTCAACAGGCTTGGTTTAGACAAGTTATGGAAGAAAATCCTTCACAATATATTATTACTTATAATCACAGACCTTTTTATAATGGGTCTACAAGTAATGCGGGTCATGCTAATACGAATAGAACAAATTGGTCAAGTTTATTTGATGAATATGGGGTAGATTTAGTTTTAAGTGGACATGACCATGTTTATGTTAGAACAAAAAGTACCTATAATGGTCAAGTTAGTGAAAATGCTAAATATGGTACAGTTTATATTACTGCTCCGCAAATTGGGGATAGACCAAGTGAGGCTAATCCAAATAGTCCATATACTAATTTAGATGCAGTTATTGGTGGGAATTATAGTGGTGGAGTTGTTATAACTGTCAATCCTTCTAATTTCACAACAAAATTAATAAATGATTCTGGGGTGGTTTTAGATACGTCTAAAACTTATGCAAAAAGAGATCCTCTTGATTATGCTGCTTTAGATAGACAAGCTTTACTTGATAATATTTCTGCTGTTTATAATGGCGATGACAAAATTGGAGAAATTTCTTTAAGCGGGAATGATTACTTATATGTAGAAAGTATGAAAGTTTTAAGGGGCGGTTCTTTAGTTGTTAATAAAAAAATTGGCATTGATGATAGAAAAGCAATTATTTATAATCCTGTAGAAAATATGATTCATACATATAGTGTTGAAGTTACTTTTAATGATGGAGAAGTATTAGCAAAAGAGCTTACTATGAAAACTACGCCACCATTTGGACAAGTTAATGAAGTTGAATTGAGAAAAAATGAAGTAGAAGATATCAATTCTTTATATTTCTCCTATAATTTTATTAATAGACAAGTAGGGAAATATAAAGTATATATTGATGATGATTTATATTTTGAAGATGTAATTGCTGATGGTGAAGATTCAAAAATTGTTGTTTTAGAAGATATTATAAAAGGAACAGAATATGAAATAAAACTGGAAATAATTGATAGATTAGATGATGTAGTTTATACAGAAAGTTTGAATCTTTTGGATCCAATTATTGAATTAGAGGATTTTTCCGTTAATGTTCCTGATACATTGTATTTGGGTGAAAATGGAAAATTAGAAGTTGTTGCTGCACCAATGAACGCAACATATAAGGATTTTTTGTTTACATCAAGTGATGATTTAGTTCTGGTTATAAATGAATTTGGAGAATATGAATTAATTTCTACTGGTGAAGTTGTTATTACTATAAAGGAAGAAAATACAAATATTGAAAAAAATTATTCTGTTATTGTTGAAAAAAAGGATTTTGGTATTATAAATGATCTAACCATTAATGATGAGGAGGGTTATGTTCTTAATATTCCCCATAGTTTTACTAATAATCAAGTCGATAAACTAGAGGTGTATATAGATAGTGATTTATTTACTACTGTTGATGTTGTTTTGGAAGATAATGTTGAAAGTGTTAATTTAGAGGAATTATTGGCTGGGAATGATTATCAAATAAAAGTTGATGTAATAGATATATTTGGTGATGTTTTAATTACTAAAGAAATAGTATATTCAGTTGATCCTATTTTAGTTAATGATTTAGAAGTAACATATAACGATAAAATGATTATTGATGAAACACAAACATTAATTGTTGATGTTTTACCAAATGATGCTACATATAAAAATGTTACTTATTTATCTTTAAATTCAGATATTATTTCTGTTTCTAATGCTGGAAAATTAAAGGCATTAAAGGGCGGGGTCGCTACAATTAAGATTGGTGTTGAAAATAACGAATTTACAAAATCTATTACTATTACTGTTAGAGAAAAAGTTGTAGAAATTAATATTAATGCTCCTGAAGAAGTAAGACTTGGTGTTGATGCTGATTATCTTCTTGAAATTGGATTAACTCCAGACGTTGATGTTTTAGTTACGTATGAATCTAGTAATAACGATATTTTAACTATTGATCAAGATGGTACACTTCATCCAAAAAAAGCGGGAGAAGCAATTATAACAGTTTCTGCTGATGGAGTAACAGAAACTATTACTATTGAAGTGTTGAAACAAAAAGGCTGTGCTAATGGTGCTACCATATTAGCGTTGTTACCAATGGCTTTTGGAATAGTATTTTTTAGAAGGAGAAAAATATAACTAATTGGGCTGTTAAGCGAAAAGACTTGACAGCCTTTGTTTAATGTGATATAATGCTATATAATTTAAGAGGAGGAATATATAAATGGCTGTAAAATTAAGATTACAAAGATTTGGTTCTAAAAAACGACCATATTACCGTATTGTTGCAACTGATTCTGTTAATCCAAGAGATGGACGTTTCATTGAAATTATTGGTACATACCACCCAATTGATAAAAATAATATTTTAAAGATTGATGAAGAAAAAGCTCTTCAATGGCTAAGTCAAGGAGCACGACCTACTGATACTGTTAAATCACTATTTACTCAATTAGGTATTATTGAAAAGTTTACAAAGAATGTGAAATAGGTGAGTTTAATGGATGCAGTAAACTTTGAAAAATTTGTAACTGATCTAATTAAACCTTTAGTATTATATCCTGATGATGTCATTGTTAAAGAACTTTCTGATGAAAGTAATGTAATTACATTACAAGTTATGGTTAATAAAGATGATTTAGGAAGAGTAATAGGAAAAAATGGGCGTGTAATTAATGCGTTAAGAACTATAGCTTATGCATGTGCTGCAAGAAATGGGAAAAAAATCGAAATATCTATAGATTCTTTTTAGTTAGTGTTATTCACTAACTTTTTTAATAGAATTAATAGTAATAAAATGATATAATTTAATGGGTGATAATATGGAATATATTCAAATTGGAAAAATTGTTTCAACTCATGGTATAAAAGGAGAAGTAAAAGCATTTAGTGATTCAGATTTTAAAAAGGAAAGATTTAAATGTGGAAATACTCTTTATTTGTCTAATGATAATGGTTATATTCCTATAATTATTAATAGTTATAGGGAGCACAAAAATATGGTTTTAATTACTTTTAATAATTTTAAGAACATTAATGATGTATTAAAATATATTGGGTTTAATATTTGTATAAAAAAAGATGATTTACCTATTCTTGAAAAGGGGCATTATTATTTAGATATAATAGGATTAGATGTCTATGATATGCATAATAAATATATAGGTATTATTAAAGACATTAGGGTTGTTCCTCAAGGGGGAATATTGGAAATAAAAAAAACAGATGGAAAAATATCATTAGTTCCTTATGTTGATGAATTTGTAATAGAAATTGATGTTAAAAACAAAAAAATGATTATTAACCCAATTGAAGGTTTGTTATGAAAATTGATATATTAACATTATTTCCCGAGATGTTTAGTGGTGTTTTAGAATCTTCAATTATTAAAAGGGCAATTGAGGCTAATCTTGTATCAATAAACATTCATGATTATCGAGAGTTTTCTTTAGATAAAAATAAAAAGGTTGATGATTATTCATATGGCGGTGGAGCAGGTATGGTTATTAGAGTTCAGCCCATTGTTGATTGTTTAAAATCAATTGAAGGGATAGAAACTGCTAAAAAGATTGTTACAACTCCTAAAGGTATTAAATATAATCAATTAAAAGCAAAGAGTTTAGCAAATGAAAAGCATATTGTTGTTGTCTGTGGGCATTATGAAGGAATAGATGAAAGAATTATAAATTATGTAGATGAGGAGATATCTATTGGTGATTATATTTTGACAGGAGGAGAAATTGCTGCTCTTGCTATCATTGATAGTGTTGTTAGATTAATACCAGGATCACTTGGTAATAATCAGTCTAACAAGGATGAAAGTTTTGAAGAGATTTTGGAATATCCTCAATATACCAGACCTGATAACTTTGAAGACTTATTGGTTCCTGATGTTTTGTTGTCTGGTAATCACGAACTTATTAGAAAATATAGAAGGTTTGAATCTTTAAAAATAACATTTGTCCGTCGCCCTGATTTGTTAGAGAATTTAAATTTAAACGAAGAAGATAAACAAATGTTAGAAAAAATTAAAAATATAAAAAAATGATTTTACATACAATTGTAAAAAATATATTATTAACTTTTTATGAAAGTGATTTATCTTGCATTTAGTAATATAATGTGGTAAAATACTGGAGGTTAATAAATTAATCAAAGCACATTGTTCCGCTGTTGTATTTTCAAACATGAACATTGGAAGAAGGAGCGTGAAAACAATGAATCAACAACTTATTAGAGATATTACTAATTCTTATATTAGAGAAGATGTTCCTGAGTTCCGTCCTGGAGATACTGTAAAAGTATATGTAAAAATTAAGGAAGGCGCAAGAGAAAGAATTCAGATATTTGAAGGTTTAGTAATTAAAAGAAGAGGTGGAGGTATCAGTGAAACTTTTACGGTTCGTAAGATTTCTTACGGAATTGGTGTAGAAAGAACATTTCCTGTTAATACTCCAAATGTTGAAAAGATTGAAGTTGTCAGAATGGGTAAAGTAAGAAGAGCGAAGCTTAATTATATTCGTGCTTTATCAGCTAAAGCAGCTCGAATCAAAGAACGAAAAAAATTCTAAAAAAAGCAGGCAACTGCTTTTTTTTATTAAAATATTATATTTGAAAATTAATTGAAAAAGCTTTCATGTTATGTTATAATAAACATGCATGAAAAATGAAAATATATTTGAGGTGTAAAAAATGAATCAAATTAAAATTTATGACATTGCTGGTGCGGCTGGAGTTAGTTTAGCTACGGTTTCTAGAGTTTTAAATCATCCTGAAAAAGTAAAAGAAGCAACTAGAAATAGAGTCTTAAAGATTATAAGAGAAAAGGGATATAAACCTAACGCTAATGCCAGAGGTTTAGCAAGCAGAAGATCGACTTCTGTTGCTATTGTAATTCCTTCAATTTCTCGAGCGAGTGTTGCTGAAATGATTCAAGGTATAGATGAATCTGCTAAGAAATATGGTTATACAATTCGACTTTTTATTAGT
>Ga0265293_10004127_pt1 | contig 25997 bp, 39 predicted proteins | sample Munlanlewell138R_FD_192505 | JGI IMG/M metagenome (GOLD analysis project Ga0265293, IMG submission 192505) | Leachate microbial communities from a municipal landfill in Southern Ontario, Canada - Leachate well 138R | ecosystem: Engineered > Solid waste > Landfill > Unclassified | place: Canada...
TTTATGATTGCTAGATTTAATGGCAATCCCAAGAGATTAAAAAATCATAAGGAATTCGTAAGGGAATATGCAACATATTCAAATTTAAAAAGTCTTGAGCTGGAAATCGTAACATCAGAAGGCAGTTATTGGCTATCACTTCTATCTTCTATCTGGTTTCTTTTAACCGAAGAAATAGCAGGGGCAGAAACAATAAAAAAGAATATAAAATTATTAAATAAATATAATGGAGGAAATAACAATGAATAAGAATGAATTTTTAACTTTTTGCGTGGCTAACTCAGTGGTAATAATTATAATGTATACAATTTTGGTAATTGCTTTAATAGCATATATCACAACAAAATTAAATAAACTAGTAAAAACATTTAATATAGTTTTCAACAATATACAAAGTGTATGCAAAGAATATAACAATGAGCTCACAGAAATCGACAAGAGAGCTTTTGTAATAAAGCGAATGAATAACGAAACTATTGAATCAATGAAAGTATTCTTGGCTGTGCTTGCCAAGCATCGTCATGAAGAAATAAAAATTAGTACACAAGAAATCGAAAACGTTATGACTATCAAAAGAGACTTTCCAACCGCAAAAATTCCCGTAGTAAATAAATTAGAAGAAATTGATGAAAATACTATTCAAATAGAAGAACCATTTATTGAAAAAATTCCAAAAATAGGGTCTTCAAAAGCTAATAGCTTTACTTCATTTGTCCACAACTCTGTGGATAAAGTTGTTGATAACTTTAAAATAAAAAAACCTGATCTTTGCTCAATGGAGGAAATAACATATGAAAATGATAATTAAATAATAGCAAAAAAAATAAGATAGGCCAGTGTGCGATGGCCTATCTTATTTATCCGTATATAGCTTTTAGAATTGTAGTTACAGCAACCGTTGACCCTGTTAGTGTAGCAGTAATTACACCGCCAACAGCAATTATCTTTTTATAACTCCACTCACTTCTTACAACTTCAAGTTCCGCAACCTTTGTGCAGCCAAGTCTAGAATCTTCACAATCCTTTTTTTTTATAACATCTTTATTTATTTCTTTGATAGCATTCTCGATATTTTCAAATTTTGAATTAACATCAGCTTTAAACTGTTTTATTTCTTCCCTAAAGTCTGTTTTAAATTCTTTTTGATTTTCAAGAATTAAATTTAATATTTTCTCATCCAATCCGCTCAACCCCTTTTTATTTTTCACAAAAAACTTCTGTAATAAGTACATAACTGGTATCATCAACAATAGTCTCATTTCCACCGCCACCAGTAGTATTATACTGCGCAGCTCTCATTTGTATATATCCCCCTGCTTGTGTTGTTTTAACTATAAAATCTTCCTTTACTGCAACATATGTTCCAGATGCTGATAAGGCATAATATACAGCAGCTGTAATGCCATGTGACGAACATCTATGCGTTGTATTATTTGGCTGAGCGTTGTAGCTTGTAGATTCAGAACCTACGCAGTTTCTAAGTCCTAATAATGATACGCCACTTGAAGCCCAGTCAATCTTTAGATCAGCAGCAGCAGAACCAGCATTATGAGCGTTTATAAATGCTTCGACTTTATATACCCTATTTGGTTTTAGTCTTATTAAAAAGTCTGTAATTGCTGTTATTGTATCATTTGCATAAGTTTGATCTGCCGATAATCTTACTAATCGTGGACCATTTGCTTCTTCATTTTCAAGCATTACACAATTTTTATTTGATGAGATTGCAAAATCAGTAACTAATGAATAATAATTTGTTCCTTCATCTGCCAAGTATACCTCACCAGAATCAACAGCAAGTCCAATCGCTTCATATTCTAAAGTCTTTACTACTTCTCCATTTTTGCTCAAGATAGCTCTGAAAGTATCACTGTCTTTTTCAAATTCGATAATAACTCTTTCATTTAAAAGTAAACTGTTAGTCAAGGCAATAGATGTCGATGTTTCAACGCCAGCCTCAGCCACAATAAGATAAAAAACATTTGCACCAATATATGTCTTTGCATAGTTATCAACATTTCCCGCCCAAATAATTTCACTTGAATTTCCAGCATATTTGCAATACATTTCAAATTTACTCGAAAAGGCTTCTACATCACTATATAATAATAAGTTTACAATCCATGATCTAGGATCAAACATTACTATTCCAAGTCTATTTATTTTCTCATCGTAAATAACAGAATTAAAATAATCATATATGTCAAACTTTAAACTCCATCCTGTTGTAGCTCCCATATATTGTTGATAAGGAGCTGGAACTCCACCGTAGTCTCTTACCATCATTAAATATTGGAACGTAAAATAATGGGTACTTGCCCCTGCTGCTGTGTATAAATCCATATGTATATATGTTATATTATTCCAATTGGGACCAACAGGATCTTCAGTAAATCCTGATTTTTGTGCCATGATTACATTCCAGCCGTTAGAAAACCCTGCTGGATTATAAAATTTGTACCAGTTGTTAGCATTATCTGTTCCTAATTTTAATTGAAACAAAGTGAATTTAGTGATATCGGATATATAAAACAAACAAACTATCCAATCACTTGTTGAACTCGCACTTCCATCATGAAATTGCGACAAATCAAGTGTTGCAGCTCTATACATCGACACCCATGATGCCAAATCATTAGAATCGGAAAGTTTTACTGCATTATATCCAATCACATTATTTGTTGTATCATTTGCTACAACACTTCCAGCAGCAGCAGTCCATTCAGACGAAGCAGTAAAATCATCAATTACTTTGATATTTCTTTGCCAGAAATAAGTTAAAAAATCTTTGAGCTTTATACTTTGTGATTTTCTTAATTCTTCATCAGCAATATCAATCCAATCTTCGTAACTGTTCATTACATCTTCATCAATTGCTGGTGCTGCTCCATTGTTAAATGTAGCTGGAACCCATGCTCCAAAATCAGACATATTATTCCACCTTCTCTCTAGATGGTATTTTAACAGCATATTCGTTCGCATTAAGAGGTTCTTTATTTTTCAATGCGAATCTTTCTTCAATTTTTCTCCTTGCAGTTTTTCCCATATCAAGTGAAAACTGAATATATCGCTTATTTCCCTTATTAATTTCTGTTTGCTTAAAGTTAAGCGTTTCTTTTAATTGATTAACATAACTTACACAAAAACTATAATAAGCATTGTCAATCGTTGTTGCCTTTTTATCATTCTCAATAGGAAATATCATTTTATATGTTTTCATTTCTATCACCTTTCCAAAGATATTGTCCAAGTAACTTGAACCTGTTCACCTATATTTTTTGTTTCATTTACTACTATTCTGCTTATTAATAATCCAGTTCCTAAATTATGTCCTATTGCTAGATCACTCCAACTATAAGAATAAGAGCTTCCAAACAAGCCAATTTCTTTTATTTCACACTCTCCTCCTGTAGCTGGTGGCTGTGTGTCTAACATTACCGCCCTTACTTGACAGACACCTATATTCGTTCTTCTCTTTGACAGAATATCTATTCTATAAAAAGGACTAATTAAATTTTCCATACCATTAGTATTTGCTGTATTATCATCACCAAACTCAATATTTTTAAATAGCATATCTGTGTGATCACCTACATTATAAAAACTTTTTAGAAGTTCATCAAGGGCATTATCCATAATAGTATTATGATATATTTTTATTCTATTTCCAATTTTTAGCTCTACTATTCCCTTAACTTTAAGCTTAACATATTCATCCATACTTATCTCCTTTCTATGAATAATCATGATCTGATACAAGAGTTCCCGGAAAAACGTCTACATCTGGCCACAAATCTATATCAGGATATAAGGCAATTAATATAGTCACATTTAATAATTCATCATAAACAATATCTTCATTGAAAGTAAATGATATCGAGATAATTGAATCAGATCTTATTTCAAAGAATGATTCTTTTAAAAGTGATTTCTTAAAGAATGCTATCCAGCCCCCGATTAATTCACCGTCAGTCAGTTCTGTTGATCTCAATAGTTTATTTCCTATATCACTTATTCTTACTGTACCTACCATATATCCTGCACCGTTAGAAGTTAAACTATTAATATTAAATCCTGGAATTATAGTATCACAAATTTGACCTGGTTCGAATCTATGATGATAAGACTGAATTTTAATTTTCTTCATTATTTTTGAGTATCTTTCTAGGAGGGCATCGCCCTCTTCTTCTGCTATATCTTCACCATAGATACCGCTTCCATCAGCTACATTGACATATAAGCCTGTATTATTTTCAATCAATGATCTTTCATCAATCATATCCTCATTGTCTCTTATGATATCAATTTGAAACTGTCCAACATATAATGCGACTACATATAAATTAATAGCGATAGCAGCTTCATTTTCATCTTGTGTTATGATATTTGAATTTTTGTTCCAGTACCATTTATACGAACCCGGAGTATACAATCCTCCTATTCCAATATCAGCAGGGTCTACTTCTTCAACTGCTTGTGGATGGGCTTGATCTCCCCATGTAGTAACAAATAAACGAGGTTTACTCTCTATAGTGTATATAGTTTTAAATTCTCTGATTACTCCATCTGGATATGGACTTAGCGTTTCTGTTAATTCATCAGTTAAACAATGAACATTCTTCAATACTTGTCGAGTTCTAAATTCACTTCTGTCATTCATTAAAGCAAGCGAAGCGAATAAATGCTTATCATATTCATACACAGTGGGCCCTATATTATTATTAGCTCTATCATTTAAATGCAATTTCTTATCTGCCCCTATTTTCCATTGCCAGTTTAGCAATTTAACAAGCTCATCAAAGATATCAGAAATAAAGATATAAGGACATACAATACTAACCTCAATATCTGTTTCTTGAATTGAGTGAGAGTCGTACCAAATACCTTCGTCAACAAGATAATTATCAACTATTAACATAAACAATTCATGTATTTTTATTTTTGGATAACTTTGATTGACTGGAATTCTATCACAAATAAAATGATGGTCAACACAAATTATTTTAGTCTCAAATGTTAGAAAATTATTGATCTTTCTTGTTTCTGGTTCATCAATAGAACCTCCAAAAATTAAAACCCATGTATTATTTACATTCTCATATACTTCAACAAGAGAGCCACAAAGGTCATTGAAATGAAAAGGCATCGACTGGTTTTTATCAATTAAAGTAAAATTGCAAACTGATCTTTGTCCGGGCTCAGTTAAATCAATTGTTAATGATCTTGCTTTCACATATAAATCATTTGAGAAATCATTCCCATTAAATAAAACTTTAAATGCCAGCATTGTTATTCACCGTCCCACCATATCGACGTATTGTGCTTCTCATTTCTTTCATGAATGTAAATGTATCTTGTACACCATAGAAATTAAAGTTACCGTTTATATTGGTTCCTGCGTTATCTCTCCATGATTCATTGCCTACTGCTTTACTTGAATCGTTTAGAAGAATATCTCCAAGCCAATCTTTCTGAATTTCATCTTTTGCTTTTTTCAAACTTGTCATAATGGGACCAGAAAAATTCAATTTATCTAAGTCCATCAAAGGCCCTACTTTAGCAGGAGAAAAAGGAAGGTAATCTCTAATTTTTTGAACAGCAGATGCCATTGTCTCTTTCAAACTTCCAAACATACTTTTTATTCCCTTAATTACACTTGAAATAATATTTGAACCAGCCTTTACAAAGTTAATGCTTTTAATTCCATTCAATAAGTTATTTGCTGCATTCTTACCAATCTGTAACAATCCCTTTGCTGCACTTACTATCTTTGTTAACAATCCCCTAAACTTACTTACTGCACTATCTACAGCATTCGCAATATTTGAAACAAGAGAGTTTTTAAATCCAATTATTTTACTGATAACATTAGTAACCATAGAAGAAATAAAAGAAAGTACTCTTCCAGGTAATTTTCTAAACCAATCAACAATACTATTTATCATATCTGGAATGATTGAATGGCCTACTAATACATCATATAAATTTGTAAAGAACTTAATTATTGAGTTTATAAATGTTTTTACTCCATTCTTAACCATACTAAATGCATTTTTACATATAGAAATTATAGACTTTCCTAAATTCAATGTTGATTTTTCAATTAAATCAAAATTAAGTGTAAACATACCTCTAATTATTCCCATTGAGTTTGTTACGATTCCCACTAAACCCATTATTACACCTGCAATATTTGGAATAATTGTAAGAAGTACAGACAATCCAGCATAAACAATTCCAAGACCAACGGCAAGTGAAGTACCGAAAACAATTGCCATCTCTTTCAACATAGGAAGTAAAGGTTCTAATGAATCCCTAAATATTGAAAAACTTTCTGATAGTAACGTAAGATCAATTTGGCTTATAGAATCTTTTAACATTCCAAAAACAGGCGACAAAGTCTCTCCTATTGTCTTTGCTATATCAATAACTCCATCCCTTAATAATATGATCTTATCGTAAAACATTATTGCCTTTGTTGTTATGTCAATGAAATCATTCTTTGATTTCTCTGGAATCAATTCAAGCATTGTTGCTGTAAAATTAGTGAAGTCTCCTGTATTTAAGGCATCAACCATGTCAGTAAATGCTTTCTTAATATCATCAAAGTTTTTGCTCACAAAATCCGCAGCTTCTTGAATTTTTGAAATTATTTCGCCAAATTTTTCTTTTATAGCATCTCGCAATTCTGTTGATGTTAGTATTAATCCCAAAAAAGCTCCAGATATTATTCCTATTGCACCAACAGCAATAATAATAGGTGCCCCAATAGCCGAAATAATTCCAGCTAACGTTGATATTCCTCCAGCTACACCAGAAATTGTTGTAAGAAATAATCCAAAACCCAATATTAGAGGTGGAATAATAGCAGCAATCGCAAGAAATCCAGCAGTCATAAGCTTAATAGGCATTGACATTGCAGTCGCTTTTTCTGTGACAATTTTCAAACCTTCAGAAAAAGTTTCAAGAATTGGTACTAACATAACTTTCATAACATCAAAGAAACTAATTGCAGTAGCTTTAATTTGTGATATTGCTGCATTGAACTTAAAGTCAACCGTCTCTGCTGCTTCTTGGAATGCTGTCTCCAACATTCCTGTTGAATTCTTAACATTACTAAAAAGTTTTATATTCTCTTCAAGACTTGAACCCATAAGATTAAATACACCCATCAATCCTCGAATATTTGGATATACTCTTGCCATAGCTTCTTCACCATATTTATTTGTCATTTCCCTTAAATCCATTAATGCACTCAATAAACCATCTTCTCGTATCTTTCTTCTCATTTCAGATGCAGACGTTCCCATTAATTCAAGTTGTTCTGCTGCTTGTTTGGATGGCTTTAGCATTCCTGACAATATACTTTTTAATTGAGTCGCCGATTCTGATGCATTCGTTCCAGTCTTTGTCATTGCTGCCTGTGTTGCAGCAACCTGATCAAAGCTTACACCTAACTCTGATGCAATAGGCAATATTTGTCCCATACTACTAGCCATAGCGTCTGCTTCTGCCTTACCTTCTTTAACTGCACTGACAAGTATATCTGTAGCTTGTGCAGCAGATAAGTTTTCCTTTCCATATGCATTCATTGCACTTGTAACCAAATCAGCAATAACTTGCGTTTCTCCAAGCCCAGCAGATGCAGACTTTCCAGACATTTCAAGTACTTCCATCGCCTCTGCTCCAGCAATGCCAGCAGATGTAACAAAATACAAAGCTTCTGCAAGTTCTTTTGGAGCTCTACCAAGTTTTGGAGCTAATACTAATATTTCGGCTCCCCATTCGTTAACCTGACTTCTAGCAATACCAACAAGGCCAACAATTTTAGAAAGTTCTGTTTCATAATCTTTCCCCAACTTAAAAACAGCCAGTCCAGCGGCTGCTATTGGAAGGGATATTGATTTTGTTAATGTTGCACCTAAACTTGTCATTTGCCCACCAAGAACGCTTAAACTTGAAGTAAATTGACTTGTAAAGTTATTGCCTAGATTTCTAGCATTATTTAGTGAATCATTCAATGGGCGAGAGTCTCCATCAATTCTCGCCGTTAACTCTCCAACAATAAAACTCATTTTACACCTTCAATCTTTTAACTTCTTTTTCGATTTCATCTTCCTTATATTCAACAAAGTTTCTATTTTCTTTATTTTTATCGAATCGATAATAAGCTGAATCTTCAGGAAGTGATCTCAAAAGAATTAAAAATTTTCTCCAAGTGATTTCATTTTTAAATCCAGACTTTACAAGATCAATATTATAAAATCTCATAAAGTCTGCCTCTATACTTCCCCATGCCCAAATTATAATTCTTGGGTCAAAGTTTGAATTTTTTTTTGGTCTTTTTTTCCTGTGTCAATATCATATCCCCACGCCCCCAAAATATCAGGGACTATACTTGAAAATACTTTCGACATTGTTACTCTGACATCTTTTGCATTCTCTAGAGCAACCATGAATTCATTCCCGAACATCATTGTTATGAATTTAACTAAATGTTCATCAGGTACAGCAACAACCATTTTTCCATTTACTTTTTTATAACAATTTCTTAGAAAAAAGATAGAAAAATTGAAAGGCATACTAGATGGAACGAGATAATGTTTACCCATAAACTTAACACTAATTGAATCTTCTTGAGCTTCTTCCAAAGCTTTGTCAAAATCAATTACCAAACTACCTTCTTGTCTGAGGGCAATTTCATTCTGTTTATTATTTAAGTATTCCATTCTCTCTTCATTACTTTTAAATTTACTCATATAAATCTCCTCAATTAAAAAATATATTAACTTCCAGGTACTATTTCGGTCTTAGTATTTATTCTGAATGTACTCTTGAACTTATAAACACCGCTTACATCAGCAGCTTCTTCATAAGATGTAAAGAATCCAGTCAAATTATATCCATACCCTGTATTTCTTGTCTGTCTCATTGTAACTGTCTTTCCAGTTTCAGCAGCATTTTTAAGCTCACTTTGTCCATCATCCATACCTGTTGATGCTTTTTCAATTACTATCCCTTCTACATTTGCTGTTTCAGAAACCATAATTGATACAAATTCACTATGTAATACGTCTGTTCCCGGAATTACATTCTCAGCAGCAGTTACATCCTCTTCAGAGATTGATGTATTTTTATTAAATGCTGTGATCTTTGCAACCACCTCTGAATCAACAATAACAATCGTGCTGGCGAATTTTACCTCATCCATCATATTCACCTCCCCTATAATCTATTTTTGTTATTATAGCTTTGCAATCTTAATCGATAAGTTACTGTGCTTTCATTTCTTCCATTTTCATCTTTACCAAGTGAATACGGATTTGTATCAACAGCTGATTGAGTAACAACAAAACTACTCGCTGGTACGAGTTTTTCACCACCAAAACCGATAAAATTTAGATGAATAGCATTTAATATATTTTTTGCATTCTCTTCAACTAAGTTTCTAACCATCACTTGGACACAACAGTTATCAACAGATAGCGAACTTGATTCATCTAAAACAGGGGAATTAATGTTATATGTAGTTATACAATTATCTGGCTTATCAGGCTGGAAGTTATGAAATATATCAATTCCTATTGTTCCAAAACCCTCTGCCTGTAAGTACTCAGCAAATTCTTTCCCTATCATTACATAAACCCCCTAGTTTCTGTCATAATACTATTTTGAAATGTTACCTTTGCCAATCTATTAAATGGATCCCTCAAATAAAATCTTTTTCTTCCATGCTGAAAATGTCTTGCTTGTTTTTCATGCCATTTAACTGCATATGGGATAATTGGAAATCCAGTTCCCGGCCCTCCCCCATATGTAATACAACAAGCTGGAACATTATTCGCAGCCATTATGACTATCCCTGATCTCATTAATGGACTTTCATCCAAAGGCACTTCACCTTTTGATACTTGCAAAACTACATTTCCTGTTTTTTCTGCTGCTCTGCGCAAAGCACCATTTATTAATAATACAAGCTCATCGCCTCTCCAATTAGTCCACATAATTCACCTCGCGAATAATTCATAGTGATGAGTTAATCCTGTTCTTGGGTCGTCTATTGGGTCTATCTTCAATACTTCCATATCTTTTCTTACATATGGAAATGTCTGATCTACCATCCAGTATTCATGATTTATATCAATTCCACAATTATCTTTTAAGAAAATTATTGCCTTGGCTTCTACTTTTTCACCTTTTTCATTGGTGATAAGATGATTGCCAAATTCAACAAATCCATCAAGGAGAACAGAGGACAAAATCACAAAATCACCACTATAATTGCGATCTCTTTTTTTTAATAATATTTTGTGGGTCATTAGAATATTAAATTCCATCATACTCATAATAAATTGACCTTCCTATTTATTATTCCAGAACTAATCAAAATACTATCATAATAGCCCATTGACTCAGGCATTATCTGTGACCCACTAGAACTGCCACTTCCTACACTAAATCTTCCAAGCTTAACATTTTTGCTAGTATTTGGCGAAGCTCCATTCAATGCTATAGCGGAAATCATTCCTGCAACCCAGATTTTTATTGCTTGTTTTTGACCTGCGGTAACTTCATACTTATTATTATATTGAAGAATACTGAGATCATTATAATTATTTATGTCATACTGAACATACCAAGTAGAGGCTGTATCATCTATTTTCCATCCGCTATTCAATTCTCCATAGTTTCCTATTCTTGAATCAAGTAACTTACATGCCATATAAATATTAACAGTATTTGCATCCGCTATGGGCTTTCCTGTCAATGTTACATATTCAGCTGCTGTTAAATACATTTTCAAGCCTCCTTTTTATCAGTTAAAGAAAGAATCATATCCTCCCTCTTTCCGACTGCTGGTAAGTTTCTTTTCTTGCATTCATTCCGTATCTGTTTATATGTTAATTTACTATAATCAATTTCTTGTTTTCCTTTAATTTCATACTCTACAACTTTATGTCCCAAGAAGGCTCTTAATAAAACAGGGTCATTAAGTCTGACAACTTCTCCAACTTCATAAAATCTATTTTTATAGAACCTTCTTTTTAAAAACTTAACTTTCATTATGAACCACTTCCAACTCCAAGTACTGCGAATGGATATCTTGTATCTTCGTCAGTGTTCAAGCGGTTTATTGGGTTTGGAATCTGCCAAGCTAAACGCATGCAAGCTCTCAAACCAACCATATTTTGTTGAGCTAAGTTATAAAGTATTTCCTTTGTAACTGGGTCTTGAATAATTGCTTGGTCAAGAATCTTCCAAGTAATATCTTTACGGATAGCATACATTAGCTGCTTCCAGTCTCCTGCAATATCCAAAGAACTTGTTGGAATTATACTTCCGTTTCTTGGGAATATACATTTTTCTCCATCAAGGAAATAACTTGTTTTACCTTGAATACCTTCTTTGTTTAGAGATTTAAAGATCGGTGTTCCATCTGTTGATCTCAGTCCTCTAAGTTTTCCACGCATATTCATGCTGCAAACATGTCCATTAACAAAAAATCCATCTTCTTCAACTTTGCTAATGATTCCACCTTCACCAAGAATATCATTGTAAATATCTCCAAGGCTGCCTAATGCAACAAAATTTCCGCTCGCAATTGCACTTGAGACAATTGGGTCAGGCCAAATTCTTGGAGCGTTAACACCATAAAATACTGCCTGATCAAAAGCAAGTCCAAAAGCTTCTAATAACTTCGGTTTTGATTCTGCCCAAATATCATAATCAGCATCATCCAAAACCTGCTCTGGAATTGCTACTATAACATTTAATTCCTCAACATCTAAATACTTGTTTTCCCACATAAGTCTTGATAACTGTTTCCATTGTGCTCCCTCAATTACACTTGATGGGCCTGGATTTGAAAAGTATGCAGATGGCAATACTGATAAACAGGGAATCCTTCTCTGTGCTCTACTCATATTTGCTGCTCTATATCCTAATTCCATTACTGCACTATATTCTGGTACGCTCTGGATTATCTCTCTTTGGAACTCTTCTGGCATTAAAGCCTCTGCTCCACTTCTTGGGATAAATGTCATTTAAATTCACTCCTAAAATTTATTCCCCATATCCAGCTGCTCTTCTAATTAATTGATTCATTGATACATTATTTGATGAACCACTGTTGTTATTGTTGTTTTGGTCATCCCCACCCTTTTTAGGCGGTTTACCTCCAACTAAATATTGTTTTTCTTTTATAAGAAGTTTTAAGGCTTTTTCAACACCTTTAACGTCCCCATTTTCATCAACTTCAATATCAGTAAGATCAATTAACTTAGCTGCTGCGTCAGGGTCTATAATATTTAACTTTGCTGAAATATACTTTATCTCAGCATTTATAAGTCTTTTATCTGCTTTCTGTGATCTCTCATCAGCTGCTTTTAATGCCTCAGCCTTTTCAGCTTTTAGCTTTTCAGACTCAGTCATATCAGCCTTTTCTTTTTCTGCTGCGAGTTCTTCTTTGAATTTATTTCTTTCTTTTGCTATTCTCTTTCCTAAAATCTTATCGAGTTCAGCTTGTGAAAATAACTTTGCTTCTTCTTGCTTTGATTCATCTTTATTATTAGATGAATCACCATTATTATTTTCTTCCCCTTTGCTTTCATCATTTGCTCCAGCTCCATCATCGGGAACACCGATAATTGGAATCAAGGGACCTAGTAATAATGTAAGTAATACTTTTTTAAATCTCATATAAATTTCCTCCATTTACGCCTGTCGGCTAATATACATATTATAACCGCATATGCAAAAAAAAACAAACCTTTTTTATTTGTTTCTACGTAGAAATAAATTATTTCAATACTTCAACCTTGTCAAAGTTTACAACTTCAGTATTATTATCAGCAATTAGATTTATTATAAATCTCAATCCCTTAACAGTCGCCCAGTTAGCTGCTCCGTTAGTTGTAAAGTCTGCAAACGCAACCTCTATCATATTCCAGCCACTGACAACAGCTTCATATTTTACAAAATTAATACCAAAATCAAATGGTGTAGTAGTAAAAAACAAGGCTGCTACGCTTGCTATATTACTATTATTCGCAACATAGAATCTGAATTTCAATTTCGTATATGATGATAAGTCATATACACATGAAGCATCTGCAATGAAATATCCAACAATATCGGCGTTTTTTGTAAGTTTTATTGATGAGGTTCCAGATACTTTGTTTACTAAATCAAGACCACCAACACAACCTTGAAGTGTTAAGTCTCCTATATCATCACATTCAGCTAGTACCAAGTTAGTTGATATTTTATCTTTATATGTTATTTCAAGAATAGGAATATTAGCTCCTTCGCTTGAACTAAATTCAGCAGTTCGATAATCTGAAACCGCATTCCCTACATATAACCAAAGCCCTTCATATATAGCACCATCAGCAACAGCTTGTATTAATGATTTTATATCAAGAGTTTTCCATGCATTATTACCAACTGTAATCGATTCTAAAAAATGCACTGTTGAGTTAATATTTGGTCTTGTATTATATGTCACTGATTCTTCCCAGTTAAATGTAATTAATTTTATACCGATAACTGTTGGGTCTGCCAAAGTTATAGCATATAATTTTAATTTAGCGTTTATTATTTCTTTACCTATAATACTTGATAAATCAAACTTCATTAGTCCATAATGTGAATCCCCTATTCCTCCATTATATATTAAAATATTATTATTATTATAAACTTGATCAGGCGCCCAACTGTAAACATGACAATCTTTTATTGGATTTAAAACTATCTTCTTACCAGCCATAATTCCTTTTCCAAGGCCTAATCCTAATCCTAGTCTCATAGCTCATCACTCCCCGTCTTTTTTTACACCTTGATAAGCAATAATTCCACCCGAAGCTATTACTATACTTGTAAATCTTCCCTCAAAAACTGAACCTGCTGGAAATGTTATTGCTGTAATTCCAGATATATTGCCATTACAAGTTAACACAGCATCCGATACTACTCTAATACCATTAAATATATATCCTTCGTCTGGCGTAATTGTAGCAGCTCCACTATACTGTCCTTCATAGTTACCCATTGAAGCGTTTAAAATTTCCTTTATTTCACTTAAACTATCTATCATACCACTTGTTAAATCTTCAAGATATCCAACAGAACCATCTTTTTTGTATATCTTAGAACTTTGAGGCGAGTAATTATCATCTTTCATGTTTTCAACTCCTTAAAATAAAATAATGATCTCATATATAGATTATATGAGATCATTATTTTATGCAAGACTATATCATTTTTATAGCCCTGATTGTCGATTCTATCGCTTTAAGAAATAACTCTTTACTATTTACATAGTATTCATTTACGTCTTTATATTTACTAAATTCGAGCAAATATGAGGGTATATTTAATGATCTTATAGCATGATCTAATTTATCCCCAAATTGCTTACCTGCTAGATCATTATCAAGACATATCAAGAATCGAACATTATTTTTCTTTAATTGATCAATATTCTTATTGATAAAAAAAAGCAATGTTTTATACATCGTTACGCTATTTAGGGCAATAGCTTTGTAACCTTCATTCTCAAAACTAAGGGCATCAAAAATACCCTCAGTAATAAATATAAAATCATTTAAAGAAGTATGACTGATATATCCAGCATTAAAGATTTTTACAGGTACATTCTTCAAGTTCAAAACTTTTGTATTCTTCATACTCAAATAATCATCCCTTCGAAGAATACAATTAACCACTTTTTTATCTTGCCATATAGGAATTATATTTCTATATGCATGAAGATTATACAAGTTAGGAAGTAAGTCAGATGTAAATACTTCTTTAGGATTGCAATAAAGAATTCTATATTTTTTTATCAAACTAATTTGATTTATTCCTCTTTGCCAAAAATATTTATACTGATACCATTTGGCTTTTTTAAATGCTTCTGTTATAATATCTGTTAGATCAGTTATTTTATTTTCTTCGTTCTCTTCACCACTTATAATATCGAGTCTTATTTCAGGGGGCTCGATATTGCAGTTTAATATCTCTAAACCCTTTCTTATTATCAATCCAAAGTCTTTTCTTAGGTCAAGACCTTCAATAATTGATATAATATTAAATACATCACCCTCCAACCCACAAGAACAACAGCAGACATTTCCCTTAACACTTAATGAACCTTTTGGAGTACTGTGTCTTGTAGATAAGCACGTCCAATTTGGTTTACCAGGTATTAATCCATAATACATTAATACTTTCTGTAGATTGTTTTTTACTTCTTGTTTCTGTTCATCTGAATATCTTCTCATATCACTTTCCACCCTTTATCAATTTAATTTCAAGTCTTTCCTCACCCACGCTCATTCCATCAACTATTTCACCAGTTTCTTTAAATACTACTTCCCCATTAATAATTTGGCATTCTTCTCTTAATTTTTTTATATCAACATTCCCTTCATGATCTGTAAAAAATTTATTAGATAACATCCATTTTCCTAATTTTTCTTCATTCTCAACAATTGGTTCTGGTTTTATAATTAAAAACTTTGCAGATGGAATTGAGTACATATAACATTTATCATTTTCTTTGATTGACTCACTTCCAACTATACCTTTTGTTATATTCTTCTTTATCATTGAATACATCATCAATTTAGTTCTTTCTTCCATCGAATCAATTCTTTCTTTAGCCATGGATATTTTTGTTTCATAATTACTAATAACTGCTTGACATGTTTTAATATATCGCTCTGCTTTTATTTTTGCCTCCCTATAATTTAATAACTCTTCTTCAAACATGGCATCCATTGATACCTGTTCTTCGAAGTTTTCATCAAATATATTATCATCACTTTCAATTAAATTATTCATTATAAAAAATTACCTCGTTTCTTATTATTTGCCTTATAGTTTTTGTTGAACTGTTTTAACTCTTTCTGTCTTAATTCTCTAAATTTTTCTTTAAGATGATTATATTCTACTGTATCTGTCTTTCCTTTTTCCTCAAGTTCTTCAAGTCTCTTTGCTATTCTATTTGATTTCTCTCCATACATTTCATCAATCCTCCATTAATTGTATTTTTCTTACATACTTATCTAATAACATAACATTGTCTGTATAAAACAATATATTTCTATACCTATACATATTGTATCTGTATTTCTCGCCAAATCTCTTTTCAAGCTTTAATGCCTCATCATAGCTATAGAATATATAAAAACAACATTCGCCCTCATCAGTAAATTTGATGTTATTATTATTGATCTTAATATCTGCTGCCTTTGTTGTATTTATTAATTCAATTATGTCGTTTTTATCATACTTTGGTGGATTTGTTGAAGTTACTATAAATTCAGTTAAAAAAATAAGTGTTGTAATCATGATCAAAGTTACTGCACAACATATTCCCCATCCTAATTTAGTCATATGAATATATCCTCCTTAAGTTTAACCCCATTGATTTCTAATACTTTGATTTTATCCTCTGTTACTTCAACTCTCATTTCAACCTCATAGCCAACATATAAGAGATCATCCCTTTTTATTCCTTGTTTTTTTGCCTTCTCTTGAAGTTCCCAATTCTCTTCCTTACTTCTATGTAAATATATTTTTGCAATCATTTTTACACCAACTTTCTAAATATTCTTTCGATATTTGTTTCAAGAATATTTGTTATTTTATTTGCAGTCTCTAAATCTATTTTCTTTCTGCCCTCTTCTACTTTTATGTACATATTTAAATCCATATTTAATTTATCTGAAATATCTTTCTTTCTAAGTCTCTTCCATATTCTAAAATTCTTTAAGGAGGATGCTTTATAAGCATCTTCCCCTTCTTTATAAAATAACATTGTTATAAATCTCCTTATTCAAATAGCTGTTTTATACTTATACCAAACAATTCAGCAAGTTTTTTAGCATAAGTATATTTTATAGAACATTCCTGCTTTTCATACAATCTAATTATATTTTTACTAACACCAATTTTTTGTGCCAACTCTTCTTGAGTCAAATTCATGTAAATTCTTCTTGATCTTACAACGTTTTTCTTCCCTGTAAATAACATAATAACCTCCCTACTTAAGTTCAATCATCAACACTTCTGGCTTTGTTTCTACCTTAATTCCATCTACTGGATTTCCATCCCGATCTATTACATTTCCACCACTATCAAAGCTTAATAACTTCTTATAATCTCTCCAATTTATTACTTCTGTAACTGTTGTTGTAACATACTCAGGTCTATTCTTTTTAAGATAATTTAAAAGGACTTCTTCATTTTTGTTTATTGTCTTTGCAGCATTTTTGATTACTACATCACCTGATACAGACTTAAACTTTCTTTGTGTCTTTGTTGAATCGAGGGTAACGCCTTTTTCAATCAAGATATCCAATGCTGAAGCTATTTCAAACTCGATCTCCTTTTTCTTCTGCTCAAACTTATCAGCAATATCCTTTAACTGAGATTGATAATAACTAAGTTGAATATTACAAACTCCCTTTAGTCTGATATTTTGTTCGTTTAGCTTTTTAAGCTCAACTATTTTCTCCTCAACCTTTGCTGAAATTTCAATCACTTCATTATTCATTTTTTTTGACTCTCCTTATAAAAATTTATTAAAGCTTCCATTAAGGCACTATAAGTGCAGCCTTTAACTTCTTTAAGTTCCTTAATATAATTGCTCAAATCTCTTGATAAATATATTGTATACTGCACTTTTCTACTTATTTCCAAATCCATTTTATCACCTACTTTAATATTGACTTTAATATAAATTTATTCTATCATAAAAAAAAATTAAAGTAAACAGTAATTATTTTCATATTTCACTATACATTATAATTACAATGTGATATAATGTAGTTAGTAAGTAAATTATATTACAAGGAGGATTTAATCATGATTGATAATGGCTTTGTATTTGCAGCACATAAACAAGCAACAAAAATAAAAAGAATAAAGAAGATTGAATCAAAAAAAATGGACAAACTTATTGAAATTCTAAGAAAAAAGAATATAACTTTAGACATAGCTATATCAGATAATTTCAATAAGACAGAGTTAAAATTAATAAAATCATTGAAATTAGATCATTACTTAACAATGAATGAAAGGAGGTGAGTAACATTGGCTAAGAAAGATAAAAATGATTGCCCTTATTGCGGAAATTCCAAATCAGATAATAAAGTTATAGGCTTTGATGAGAATGGAAAGGCAATAATCAAATGTAATCACTGTGGCAAGAACTACACAAGACAAGATTAATAGGAGAAAGGAATCAAGAAAATGAAACAAAAAACTTGATTCCTTTTTTTTTAATTTAGAAGATTTATGTTATTAGTATACCATATTATAAATACTTCTTAAATGGTCTGCTGCAATTTCTCCAGCTCTACCCCTTATATTCGAGGGATATATCTCCTCAATAAATTCTTTTTCCTCTTCTTTCATTCCATTAGTTAATGCAAGCTCAATCATTTTATTTAATTCTTTCATATCTTTAGCATGATATCCAATACCCTTATCATAGATTTGATATTCGAAATTATCTTTATCACTTTTAAAATGATTCATTGTATCAGCTTTACATATCCAATCAGGAAATATGACTGGCTTGCCTAATATCCACGCTTCATATAATGTCGAACCAGCATCCGCAATTACTACATCGGCATCGACAAGTTCTTGAAGTGTAGGAGTATGTTTTTCATGTGAATGTAATTTACTTGTAGGGTGTAAAGCTATTTTTGTTTGATACTTCTTATCAATCTCATTTACTAAATTTAAACATTGTGGATAAGTACTACGTCCCTTGTTTTTAGTATGATAGCCATGTGTTGGTGCCCATACGATATAAGGTTTGTTATATTTATTCTTCTCATAATCTCCATTTAAAAGTGGATCTAATTTAGTATATCCACAGACAAATATTTCTCCTTTATATCCTGTTTTTCTCATTCTTTTTTCCCAAGCTGGACCCGGAACAAAAGCATATTTATAATCTTTGATGTTACTACCTATCCAATAATTCTTATCAGCTATTCCATGACTAAAGAATATATCATTTGGACCAACAAGAACTTTATTCTGTTCGTTAATTCTTAGTGATGAAAAGAACCGACAATTAAGTTTCTTTAGCGGTCTATTAGAATATCCAGCATCTCCCAAGTGTTTCATTATAGGATTGGCAAGAGCTTCAATAGCGAATTCATATGCCTGTCCTGCATGTTGAGACTGGATATCATAAATAAAATTAAATTTATTCCCTTCTACTAAGTTGTGTTTTTTTATATATTGCTCATTATCTACTCTATCAACCCTTAGCATTTTATTACATCTTAACTCTCTAAATATTCCTTCATTTCTTCCCAGTTTTATTTCAGCTATTTCAAAGGGTTTAAATGTAAAGTTTTCAACTTTAATTTCAAAGTGTGCAGTATTTAATATTGTTACTATCATTGTTTTTTCTGCCTCCGCTCTCTTTATTCTCTCATTTACTTTATCAGCTATCCATATATTTTTATTACTTAAACATTTTTCATATACCTCTGTTGTTATCTCTAAATTTACATATTTTCTCGAAGGAAATCTATATCCATCAATAATGATTTCTTTACTACTTCTATTATAAAAATTCATCTAACCACCTTCAATATCTGATTATCAAGATGTTTTCCATCATTTATGAGATCGCAGACAAAGTCTGCTATATCAGATGGCTTTAACATATTTTCAAAATCATCATCAGGATTTATATATCTTCTCATATCTGTGTCAATAGCTCCAGGACATACACAATATACTTTTATTCCATAATCTCTTAACTCTTCGGCCATACTTAAACTGAAATTTATAATAGCCGCCTTTGTTGCTGAATACGCACTCCTACCCGGCCTAGCAGATAATCCAGCAGTACTCGCAATATTTATAATTTTACCTTTGATCTTCTTTGCTATACAAAATTTTACATAGGCTTTTGAGCAATTAAAAACACCATGAACATTTACGTCAAATTGCCTCGCCCACGATTCATATGACAACTCGACAATACTTCCCATATCAATAATACCTGCATTGTTTACAAGTGCTATTGGGTTATCCTCGATTGAATTAAGAAGATTATCCAAAACATCTTTCTTTGATACATCAAATTCGTTCCATCGAGATATCCCATAATAAAAATTATCTCTGTGAGCTATACACCACTTTTTAGCAATCGCGCTTCCTATTCCCCTTGACGAACCTGTTACAATTATGCTATTCATTGTCAGCCCCCTTGAACAAACCTTCCATTATTCTTAAATCCAATGGGGTAGTTATTTTTATATTTTGTTCAAGTCCATCAATGACATATGGCTTCGAGTCTGATTCGCTTATTACTAAAGCTGCATCGTCTGTGTATTCTAATTGATTCCTGTTGAACGCTTTATTGTGACAATCAATTAAAAGAGATTTCAGGTATTTTTGGGGCATCTGCACTTGACCAACTTGATCTCTATCAATGACTTTTCCATCTCTTGTCAATACTGTAGCCAATGATCTTGAAATAGGTACAACAAAATCACTATCAATATTGATGATATTCTCAACAAATTCTATATTTATAAATGGTCTTACTGATTCCATTATTAATACATGCTTTGTATTTACATGTCCCAAAGCATTATAAACGGACATTTGGCGATTCTCACCATTTTCAATGATCTTGAAATTTTTAATCTGATACTGTTCTAGTAAAATTATTGTTGTGTCAATATAAGAAGATGGAATAATTATCTGATTTATTTCTTTGATCTTGTCTAGAACTTCAAGTCCATAAATCATAATTGGTTTACCAGCCAATCTTGTAAATTGTTTAGGATATCCGAGACCTGCTCGAATACCCTTTCCTCCATTTAAGTAAATTACATCAATCATCACATTTCTGCTCCGAATCATCTAAGTTTGTATCAGAAAAAACACCATCTTCATAATTTGATTTCATAGTATTATTTTTTAGTTCTTCAAAAGTTATATCATCTTTCCCTTTCTCATATTGCTGCTCAGACTCTTCTGTTTTAGCTTCATGATGGTCAAGTTTTTCCAATAGAATACATGAATAGCCTTTAATTCCAACTTTATTTTCATCAGTAACTTGTTTAAGTGTTGTAAATCCATAATTTTCAAAGATGTTTTTATAATTTCTCTTCTTATCTCCCTTGTATTCAATTACGACTAACTTATCAGCTAACCTTGCTATATGTTCAAATATCCATATATTATTTTGGTGAATGTGATGTAATACTGCCATTGTAAATATTACATCATATCCCTTTTTGTCTCTTATTAATACCTTTTCAAGCTCTCCAACTCTTGTCTTTGCTTTTAAATTAGGATAAGTTTGTTTCATTAGTTTTATAGCATTGGGATTTATATCTATTCCATTTAAATTCTTATATCCATTATTGTATAAAAAGTTTAAATTTCTTCCCACATTACAACCAAGTTCCATAATACTAGCATTTAGAGGAATATTATTTTCTTTGAAGAAATCAACCAAGAATTGACTTCTTTTTGAATGCGAAGTATATTTTTTTGGATTATTTCTTTCTGATGGATTTCTCCAATAATTCAAACAATCTTCTGGCTTTGATTTGTAGATATTATAGTTATCTGTTTCTTTACTCATTTAAAACATCTCCTTATAATTTTGATTTCCATTTTTTTAGAATACTTTGATCTATTATTATTTTGTTGCTATTTTCTATTATATTTAATAAAAATTCGATCTGTATTCTATAATCATGGGGCTTCTGAGGCTTTCTTCTCTTCTTTCCGTCAACTCTAATTAATGACTTCGTCTTGTCATCCCACTTGATAGTATTATAAATTGTATATCCTTTGTTGTAACCTGATGAATAGAAATCGCAACCAACAATTTCTAAGCTTTTTATATTATATTGTAATAAATGCAATATTGCCAATGTACTCATATTGGCATCTGTATTCTTGAATATAACATCAAGTTCGTTCATGAAATGAATACCAACATTTAAAATTTTAATTTTATCTTTCTTCTTCTCACCTATAAAGTATTGATTAACTAATAAGGGAAACTTCTCTAAAAACTTTTTATCTGTTTTACTTCCAAGGATATGATCTCTTTTAGCTACATACCATTTTAAATGATCTTTATCTAAAATCTGAATTCTTCCAACCTTATTTAGATTGGCTGCATATCTCAGACATGTATCAATTGCCCCAGTATGATATAATACATCTGTGCGACTGCCTATATCACGCATTATACCGCTATAATAAATAGGATAACTATTATTCAATCTAACTATTACATCCTTGGAATCTATCTTCTTCCCCATCCTAGTCCCTTCTAATGATTTTGAAGGACCAACAATTATTATATTCTTTCCATCAAGGTATCTAGAGTATTCTTTTTTAACTGATTCCATTTATATTACCTCGCCATGTGTTATTTTTCCACGCATTATCAACATTATTTAGGCCTATAATTGTTTCATAATATCCAAATGACATTTCACTCTGTACTTTATTTACTACTTTTTCTATATCAATACTAGCGTTCATTCCTATATTTTTTAAAACTTGCGATTCATACTTATATTTTTTAGCCATTTCCATTATATAGATTGGAGCTGAATGCATTCCTAGATTCGAAAAACTTAATAAATTTCCAAATCCTCTTCCATCTTCAGCAATTAATAATGATGGCTTTCTATTTCTCAAAAACCAAACATGTGCGTGAAGTCTAAAACCTACATGAAGCGTAACATTATTATACCATTCTAGTTTATCAGCTCTTCCAGCCAAGTTAATATATTCAATATTGCCAAACTTCAAGTCTTTTGTTTCTTTTTGATGAGAAGTTATAAAAACTTCACATTTTAAAGTGTTTTTTAGTCTTGCTGCTAAATGGAAAGTATCTTCATAATGTCTAACGTTATGAGGCAATGAGACTGCAATATTAAAAGAAGTTTTAATATTAATCTCTCTTCCAATCATTTTAAGATCAAATAATCCTAAGTCACCTGTCATTGGTACTTCAACTTTAAAATTATTAAATAATAACTTTTGAGTTAAAATATCTCTTACTGAAATATAATTTCTTTTATCTTGTATTAACATTTCAAAGATATTTCTTTCCCTTGAATTAATTTTAAAGCTTGTTTGTTCTTTTATACCTGGATAGATACACCAAGAAGAACCAATAATATAAACAGGGATATTATATCTTATTGCTTTTTCAATATATTTTAATCTTGTTTCCAATATCTCTTCATTCTCACCTATTGTCCATCTAAATGCAGGACAGATAAGGTACTCATATTTTCCCATGTTACATTTTTCAAATATCCTCTGTTTATTTTCTGTTGATTTTGCGATAGATACTACATCATGTTTATATTTCAATAGCTTTGTTAGTGAATAAATAATTAAATCATCACCAGAATTCATAAGTCCGTCTTCTGCAAACGGACTTAAAATTAAGTATTTCATTTATTTAATCTCCAATCATTAAAATTAAAGTTGAAGTATACTGAGTTAAAGTATTTTCCATCAAAATATTTTCTGGAGGGCAATGTTGTTGTATATGCATCATATTTCTTAATCTGCTTTACCCAAAAGTTAACAGCAGAATTGCACTCATAAACTTCTCCATAAATGTTTATTAGGTTCATATGATTAAATCCTTTGTCAAGTAATAGATCAAGAGCTTGACTTCCTATTCCCTTATTACAAAGATTTGGATTAATAATCATTGATACTTCTGCAAGTCCATTCTCCCACTCAATATTTACAAGACCTACCATTCCTATAAATTCATTTACTCGTCGTGCTTGCATTGTCTTTGTATTAATTGCTAAACTACTATCAAGTGATTCAAAAGTATATACACCAAAAAATCTATTATTACTATTTCTATTGCAAATAATATTATTATAAAATGATTCCTGCATTTTATCAGTTAAAAAGAATGGTGTCCTCAACACACCTTCGAGCTTATTTCTCCACTGTCTTACTACTTCACATTGCTGCATATTTAAATCGCCTAATACTACTTCATATTTATTATTCATTGATTATTTTACCTCCATTTTTTAATTATATTAAATCTTCTGATAAAGGAGTTCCTCTTTTTATGTCAGTCAACGCAGTTCTTGTTAAAACATAATTTAAATATTTTGGAGATAATCCATATCCAGGTCTTATTGATCTAACATTTTCTTTTGTAAAATTTTCACCTTTTATCATGTCCTTAACAACAAATAAAGACCTTCCAATTAATCCATTTATTTGTTTTTTTTCATTTAAACTATAATCAATTTTTCCTATACATTTTTCAGCATCTCTTATCGACTGAACCATTATTTTAAAATCTTTAGGTTCAATTGAAAATGCTGCATCTGGACTACCAATAGATTTATTTAATATAAAATGTTTTTCTATTACTTTAGCTCCCATAGAAACAGCAACTATAGGGGATGCAATACTTAATGTATGATCCGATAAACCAACTTCACAATTAAATGTTTCTTTCATGTTTCTAATTGTAATCAAATTGCTATCTTCAACATTCGCTGGATATGATGACGTACATTTTAACAAGATTATTTGATTATTACCAACTTTTCTACATGCGACTATTGAATCGTTAATATCATTCAAACTGGCTATTCCGGTAGATATTATTATTGGTTTATGCTTAGATGCTACGTATTCAACAAAATTAATATCCCGTATCTCAAAGGATGCTATTTTGTATAATGGAACATCAATATTTTCTAAAAAATCAACAGCTGAATTATCATAAGGTGTTGAAAAGAACAATATACCAAGCTTGTTAGCATATTCCATCAATGTCTTATGCCATTCCCATGGAGTAAATGCGTTTTTATACAAATCATATAAAGAACTACCATCCCAAATAGTTCCACTATTAAGTTTAAAATAACTATTATTACAATCTATTGTTAATGTATCAGGTGTATATGTTTGTAATTTTACTGCATCGGCACCAGCATCTTTTGCTGCTTTTATTGTTTCTTTAAAAATATTTATATCACCACCATGATTCGCTGATAATTCTGCAATAATAAATACTTTATTGTTTATAAATTTCATTGATTTATTCATTGATTATTTTACCTTCCTTGTTACATAATTTAAAATACTCAAAAGCTTTAGAAAATGAAATCATTGCCTTTAAATCATTCTTAATAGTTTCAAAACATATTTCATGATATTTATTTAGGTTGCTTTCTGATTCTTTTAGCTCATCAAATTTATTAATTAATTTTATAATATCATTCTCTATTTCACTTCTTTTATTCATGCCAATCCCTCAATATATTCATTTTTATAATATCGCCAACTCTTCTTAAATCATCATAATCGTCAATACTCCACTTTAGATCAAACATATCCCTAAATGGAGCATCTATTTCTCCTATTTTAAACTTATCAGGATTATTTTTTACATAAAGGGTAACATGTTCTCTTTCTTCAGTATTTGATTCATCATTGATTTCAAATAGAATATCCCTCTCAATTATTTCAACATCAAGTCCAGAAGGATATCCATGTTTCCCCCTATTATGGGTATAATCATTTTTATTTTCTAGATGAATATCAATCATTTCATCAATAAGATGTGGATAAAATGCTAGTAAGGGACAGTCATGAGTTAACCTCACAATATTTTCGACTTCTTCTTCAACTTCATTTTCAACAAAGTCAACTGCTGCACAAAATCTTCCCAATACATTATTTTTATCCCCATCCCATGAAAATGTAAAGGCTTTTTCTTTGTACTGTTCAATAAATTCAATATCTTTTATATCGTTAGTTGTTGCTAAACAAATAATTGACGAGTTTCTTGAGTGTTCAGCACCAGTAATAACCCAATCAAGTAATGACTGCCCTGCTATTGTTATACTCGCTTTTTCTGGCAACCGACTAGAATCAAGTCTAGTCGGTATAATTATTATATTCATAAATCCTCC
>Ga0265293_10004129_pt1 | contig 25986 bp, 23 predicted proteins | sample Munlanlewell138R_FD_192505 | JGI IMG/M metagenome (GOLD analysis project Ga0265293, IMG submission 192505) | Leachate microbial communities from a municipal landfill in Southern Ontario, Canada - Leachate well 138R | ecosystem: Engineered > Solid waste > Landfill > Unclassified | place: Canada...
AACTTATCGAAATACCCCAGGCAATGTAGCCAAAACTAATAAAGGCTTTCCGTTTCCCAAGGCGATCGCTTAACGCTCCCATAAATAATGTCGTTATCGTTGCTGCCGCGGCACTTAAGGCCACCATCCACGGCACAAAACTTGCGTCTTGTGTTTGTTCAAATAAATACAAATTCAAAAACATGTTTTCAATTGCCCACGCTAATTGACCAACTAATCCTGCAATTATAAGCGACAACCAATTCCTCACACCAACTTTATTCATGTAAGTACCACCTATCAATGTATTAATTATAGCATAAGTGATATAGTTTAAATTGCGTTTTATAAGCCTAAAACATATAAATTTAAAAAAAGTAGCAAAAAAAATAACATCGTAAACATACGATGTTATATTACCAGATGGTGCCCCAAGCCGGACTTGAACCGGCGACACATGGATTTTCAGTCCATTGCTCTACCTGCTGAGCTATCGGGGCGCCTGGCGGATCAGAAGGGGATCGAACCCTCGATCTTCTCCGTGACAGGGAGACATGTTAACCACTACACCACTGATCCGGCTTTACATATAATAATAAATATTAGTGTTTAATGCAAGTATTATAGTACCAAATTATATAATTTGGAAAATAACATTCCTTAGTGCGGGTTCATATGAACGTGACAATGTAAAACTTTAAAGTTTTGTTCCACATAATGGTGCACATTTTCGCTTATTAAATGCGCTTCTTCAAAACTTAAGTCTTTACTAACACCAATTTCAACATCAACATAATAATTATTCATATGGCGGCGTACTTTAAGGTCATCGACAGAAATAACCCCTATTTGCATAAGTATTGCTTCTTTTATGCGTTCAATTGTCTTTTTACTTGGTGAAGCATCGGTTAAATAATAGGCTGCTTCTTTAATGATTTTAACACTGGTATTTACAATAATAATGATAATGATAAGCGCGCCAATGAATTCAAAGATAAATAAATTAAACTGGGCTAAGATGATGGCAATAATACTAACAGCGGTCGCAAAGATATCACTAAGATGATTATAAGCATCACCTTTAAGGGCCGGTCTTTTAAACTTTTTAAACGCTAAATAATTAATTACAAAGAGCACAACTTTAATTAAGACACTAATAATAGCAACATATAAAGCGATAATGTTAGGTGCGCTAAATGGTTCATTATTTAAAAAGGAAACAAGACCGGTCACAGCTTCGACCCCGAGTAAGATCGTACTAAACAAAATAAATAATCCTAAGCCAAAATATAGTAATCCTTCATATTTTTGATGCCCATAATGGTGATTGGCGTCTGGTGCTCGATTTGAAGCCTTTAAAATAATTATAAGCATGACACTTATGGCGACATCAAATAAAGAATTATAACCGTCACTAATAAGCGACGGCGAAATATATTGATAACCCGCCCATAACTTTATCACCGTTAATACTATGTTTAAAAAGAGGGTGACATAAAGTAATATATGCAGTTGATAATTGTGTCTTTTCATAATGTGTATTTTATTCTTTCTTAGCCCTTTATTCAATTACTATATGTAATATAAGAAAAAAGACCACATTTTTGTGGCCTTATCTTTCCATTCGTCCGTTATAGGCCGAAGTTCCCCCCATAACATTTATAATTTTATAGCCGTATGTTGCTAAAACTTTCGCTGCTTCTAAACTGCGGGCCCCCGTCGCACATAAAAGATAATGTTCTTCTTCTTTATTTAATGCTTCAAGTTCAAAATTACTAAGCGGCATATTTTTTGACCCCGGAATATGCCCCATTTGATATTCAAAAGGTTCACGGACATCAATAATGCTTAACTTATTACCTTGGCGAATTAATTGTGATAAATCATTCGCCATAATCGTTTTAAAACTACTCATCTTTAATAACATTCTCCGGCATCGCTACTTTGTAAATGCCGTAGGAGCCATTTAAGTTATAAGCCGTATAACCAGAAGCCTTTAATATCCGTTCCGCGTTATAACTTCGGGTGCCACTTTCGCAATAAAGAATAATTTCTTTATCAAGTGGTAAATCTTCAAATTCATCACGGAAGCGTTCAATCGGCATATTAATCGAACCTTTAATATAGCCGTGCTTAGCCCGTTCTCTTTCACTACGGACATCGACGACAAGCGCACCTTTTTTAACGTAAGCTTCTAATTCATGGTATTCAACAATATCGGTAATGCCAAGCATCACATTACTTGCGTAATAACCGGCTAAGTTAATAATGTCTTTAGCCATTCCAAACGGGGGCGCATAACTAAATTCTAGTTCTGGCCATTCCGTAATCGGCATTTTTGCTTTAATCGCCGTCGCAATAACGTCAATGCGTTTATCGACGCCTTTTTGGCCAACACCTTGGGCCCCATACACTAAGCCGGTTTCTGGATTAAAGATTACTTTTAAATAAATAGCAGTCGCACCTGGATAATATGTCGCATGATCAAACCATTGTAAGTAAAGTGGTTGATATGGTAACTTCGCCGCTTTAACTTGTCTTTCATTAAGCCCAGTCGAGGCAAAACTTTGATCAAAGAGTTTTAAAATCGCGGTACCTAAGCTACCACGATTAAAGGTTTTATAACCTCCTAAATGGTCAGCGACTTGCCGTCCTTGGCGGTTGGCCGGATTTGCAAGGGCGATGCTAACAAGATCACCGGTAATTTCATGTTTTACTAAAATAGCGTCCCCGACAGCGTAAACGTGATCGACACTTGTTTTATAATGTTCATCAACCAGGATAAAGCCCCGGTTATTCGTTTTAACGCCACTACCCTTTAAAAAGTCAGTATCAGCAATGACGCCAATACTCATGACGACAAAATCAAAATCGACTTCTGCGCCACTTTTTAAATAAGCGACTTTATCTTTAACTTCCACTACTTCATCATCAGCATATACAGTAATGCCATTTTTAATTGCTTCAAGGCGGGCAAACTCTGCCATTTCCCGGTCAAACGGCGGTAAAATGTGTTTTGCTTTTTCCACAATAATAACTTCAAAACCTTTATGGCGTAAGTTTTCAGCTACTTCTAAGCCAATAAAACCGGCGCCAATGACAATAGCTTTATGAATACCATCACGGTTAACGCGTTCTTGCAGCCGATCTAAATCGGGAATATTACGTAACACATATGTATCTTCTTTGGCTAAACCAGGAATATCAATCATAAAGGGTCGCGCGCCCGGCGAGAGCACTAGTTCGTCATATGACAAACGGCTTTTTTCGCTACCCCTTTTAATCTCCACTTCTTTTTCATCGGGAAATATCGCGGTCACTTCCGTTTCCGTTAAAACATCAATTTCAAAACGCGCGCCGAGTCGTTCTTTTGTTTCGACAATAAGCCGGTGTCTTTTCGTAATGACATCGCCAAGGGCATAAGGAAGCCCACAATTAGCAAAGGAAACATAAGGTCCTTTATCAATAACTATTACTTCATGAAAGGGGTGTAATCTTTTATAGCGGGTGGCAAAGCTCATGCCTCCAGCGACTCCCCCGACTACGACAATTCTTTTTTCATCCATTATATTAATTCTCCTACCGCGTTATTATACCCCATGGGGTATATTTAACGGCTGTAAATGCTTACTAAATAATTATAACCTAAACATAGTAAAAAACTACATACAATCGTAAAAGAAAAGGGTGCTTACTATATAAACAATTTCAAATAGTTATAAATTTATAGATATTTAATTACTATTATCGTTATCAATTATATCAGCGTAGATAACATTATTTTCAAGGACATGAGGCTTACTATTTTGTGCAACATCACCATCAATAATGTCATCTTCATTCACATGAGTAACGGCTATCTCTAATAAGGCGATGAGGCGCCGCATTCTTAATAAATAAAAGAGCAGACTAAGCGCAAAAAGAATAAGCGCAAAAATCATCAGGCCAATACTTGCTTTTTCAATAAAGGAAACAACTGCGCCTCCGTTATCATTAAAGATGTCTGCAAAGTCTTTCGATAATAAAATTAAGCCAAACGTTACGATGACAATAATGATTGAAAATAATGGCAAAGGCGTGAAATATGGGGGAGAAAATATAAACGATTAAGGAAAATAAAAAGAGAAAGATTGACATTACCATCCAAAAGATCGAACGGCGTACTTTCCGTGTTGCCTGGTAAAGAACATAATCTGCACTATAGTTTTTATTGCGTCTTGCCTTAATAAATACCTCCTACTTCTGCATATCTATTATAAGGATAAATTGAACTTAACCTAAATATATACGATACTAACTATAAAAAAAGACATCTCTTTTGTGGAGATGTCGCTAATTTCTTTGGTTGCGGGGGAAGGATTTGAACCTACGACCTCCGGGTTATGGGCCCGACGAGCTACCACTGCTCTACCCCGCGATGTATAAATATTATACCACCAAAAAAATATAATGCAAATTTTATGTCTAATATAGCTTCGCTATTTACTTACTTTTTAAGCGATCGGTAATTTCTTGGGCTTTCCGATAAATTTCTTCAATTGGTTCATCAAGGAAAAATTGCCCGTTTTCATAAAGCACTTTCCCGTTAATCATCGTCATTAATACATTAGCCTTACTACCTGAATAAACAATGTTTTTCTCAATGTTATTAATTGGTTGCATGTTTGGTTGATGTAAATCAATCATAATAATGTCGGCGACACTACCTTCACTTAAATAACGGGCATCAAGCATGTTAAGTAAGGTGGCGCCATTAACGGTTGCCATTTTAAGAACGTCATAAGCATCAACCACACTAGCGTCCATTTCCCGTAGTTTAGCAAGTCCTGTCACCAGCCACATCTCCTTAAAGAAATCAAGGGCGTTATTACTAGCGGGACCGTCAGTGCCAATCCCGATATTTATGCCTTCATCTAAATAACGTTTAATCGGAGCAATCCCACTTGCAAGTTTTGTATTCGCACTAGGATTAGTGACAATACTTAAGTTCCGTTTTTTATAAACAGCAAAGTCTGCGTCCGTAAAGTGGACTCCGTGGAAGCCACCACCGCCATATTTATATAAACCTAAGTTATCAATGTAAACCGCCGGGGTAACCCCGTGTCTTTTAATACAATCTTCCACTTCTTGTTTTGTTTCACTAATATGACTCCAAATTGGGGCTTTTAATTCATGGGCTGCTTTAGCGAGTTCTTTTAATATTTCTGGTGTTGATGTATATTCGGCGTGGAAACCAAGATGATAAGAAACAAGGGGATGCATCTTATTAATCGTATGATACGCCGCTTTCATTTCTTCAACACTTTCTTTATATTGGGTTACTGTTCCTACAAGAGCAGCGCGGAAACCAACATCTATCGCACTACGCGCCGTTTCTAATGGCGAATAATACATATCAAAGCAAAGGGTGATGCCACTTGTTAAATATTCGGCAAACGCTACTTTTGCTAAAACGTATTGGTCCCCAGGTTGAAGTTTATCTTCAAGTGGAAACACCGCTTCATGAAGCCACTCAAAAAGTGGTAAGTCATCAGCGTAACTTCGCAAGAAAGTCATCGGCGAGTGCGTGTGCACATTTTTAAAGCCCGGCATGAGTAAATTGCCTTCTGCGTTAATGATGCGGTCAAAAGGTTCATCAAGATCAAGACTTGGTCCGACATAAACAATGCGCCCATCTTTAACATGGATTTCACCGTTAAATAATGGACGATTGTCTTCCATAGTTAGGATTAAGGCGTTAATGAAACGAATTCTCATAATTAGTACCTCATTTTAGTTATATATATTATACTACTTTTTATTATAAATAAAAAACATGGACGAATCCATGTTTTCTTTGAAGTGTAATAATATTTATTCTTCGTTATAAGGAACAATATTTTCTGATGTTGCGCCACAATATTCGCAATAATCAGGATTATCAATAATCATTCCACAAAGTAGACATAAATATTTTTGTTCTGATCCTAAAACCATATATAATCCCCTTTTCTATATAATTCAATTATACACAAATCTTCAGCGTTGTAAATTAAGACTATAAAAGAGTTTTACCGAATTAATCATTAATGATAGAAACAAGGTGGTCTTCAATTGGTAAAATCTCTAGGATTGGGTCTTTATCTTTTTGGTTAATCGTATTCGTAATGATTATTTTCTTTAATCCAAGCGCTTTAATTTTACTAAGCCCATTGTGGCTAAGCACACCGTGGGTAGCGGCGACATAAACTTCTTTTACGCCTTGTTCTTGAAGCGCAGTGACTGCACTGACTAATGTGTTACCTGTATCAATGATATCTTCGATGATAAGAGCGGTTTTACCTTTAGTGTCACCTTCAATACTTTTAATTTCGACTGTATGGGTTGAAGTTCTTTCTTTATTAATAAGGACAAAACTAGCGTTTTTAAAAGCACTCGCTACATATTTTGCGGCGTTAAAGCGACCATGATCAGGAGCGACAATGACGACATTTTTTAAATCAAGACTTTGGAAATAAGCGACAAAGTTATCAAGCATCGTTAAATTATAAACTGGTGTCTTAAAGTATTCGGTAATTACCGGATTATGTAAGTCAAAAGTAAAAATATTACTAATGTAACTACTATTTAAAATATTAGCGACAACGCGACTAGCAACCGCCCGGTTATCCGCCCGCTTTTTATCTTGGCGACTAAAAGGTAAATACGGAACGATTAAGTTAACCCGATGTGGGTTTGTGTTTTCTAGTGTATCAAGCGTCATCATCACCCGCATTAATACGTCACTTGGACTACCGTTATCTTGAATTAGAAAATAAACATCACCATTTTCCGGCACTGGTGGCAATTTAACACTAAATTCCCCAAACGAATATTCTAAAAGGGCGATTTCAAAAAGCGGAACGCCGGTTTTTAAACTTAAACTTTCCGCCATTGGTTTGCTTTCGGCAAAGTAAATAATATATTTATTATGCTTCATACTAATAATTGTATCTTAATTTCGGTTTTTATTACACAATTCTTTTTAAAAGGGCATCAATTTCCCCTAACTTCTTTTTAATTTCATCTTCACTACTATTAAATATACAATGTTCTAAGTGGGCACTTAAGATTTCATGATTCACACTTTTCAAAAGCGCAATCGCGGCTAAAAGTTGATTAGATATATCAAGACAGTACGCATCTTCTGCGACCATTTTGCTAATTCCTTCTAATTGTCCTTTAGCGATATTTAGTTTTCTTGTTACTTTTTTGACATTAGCTTTCATGTACTTTACTCCTTTTTCATCTTTAATCTTTTTATAAAGAGAGCATTAATAACGACAAAGATACTTGAGACCGACATTAAAGCACTAGCAATCATTGGATTTAACACGAAATGATTAAAGATTGCAAAGTTAAATAATCCGGCCGCCATCGGTATCATAATGATGTTATAAAAGAATGCCCAAAATAAATTCCACTTAATTGTCTTCGTAACTTTTTTCGCGAGTTTAATTGCTTTTAATACATCATAGGGATCATCATTTACTAAAATAATATCTGCACTATCTAAAGCAATTTGTGTCCCGCTCCCAAGTGCAATACCAATATTACTTTGTTCAAGTGCGGGGGCGTCATTAATACCGTCTCCGACCATAGCAACAGTTAAACCGTGACTTTGTATTAAGGCTACGGTTTTTGCTTTTTCGTCTGGTAATACTTCACTATATACTTCTAAAATACCAAGTTTTTGCGCTAAATGAGTAGCGTTTTGCGCGTTATCACCAGTTAATAAGATTGGTCTAATTCCAGCTTTCTTTAACTCTTTAATCGTTAAAAGGCTACTTTCTTTAATGTCATCTTGAAGAATAAATGCTCCTAAATATACGCCATTTTTAGCAACATAAATATGCGTACCAATATCACTAGGTGCACTAAACTGCACACCATTCTCATGTAGTAATCTTGCGTTACCAATTAAGTAATCATCATCTTGATATTTCCCAACCATTCCAAGTCCTGGCATATAATGCGCGTCACTTACTTTTTCTTCAATGTGGCCATTTTCTTCTAAATAACTAATAAGCGCTAAAGCAAGGGGGTGATCATTTAGTCTTTCTAACCCCATTATTACCCCGGCAGTTTCTTTTAAAGTATCGTTATCGATCGTTACTTTATTAACCGTTAAAAAGCCCGTGGTAATTGTTCCTGTTTTATCAAATATTACAGCGGCAACCTTATTTAATTCGTCTAATGCTTTAGCGTTTTTTATTAAGATACCGTGTTCGGCTCCTTTACCGGTCCCGACCATCACAGCGACAGGGGTCGCAAGCCCAAGCGCACAAGGACAACTAATAACAAGCACCGTAATCGCTAAGTTAAACGCGACTTCAACATTACTAAATATGGCCCATGCCGCAAACACAATAAGCGATAAAACAATAATAATCGGCACGAAAATACCCGCAATCTTATCAGCAAGGATTTGGAGCGGCGCCTTACTCCCCGCCGCGTCTTCAACCATCTTAATGATTTGATTTAACATCGTGTCTTCCCCAGTACGGGTAACTCTAAATTCAAAAGAACCACTGCGATTTGTCGTCGCACCAATTACTTCGTCACCAATTGTTTTATATTTAGGAGCGGCTTCGCCATTAATGGCAGATTCATCGATATTGCCGTAGCCATCAACTATTTCCCCGTCAAGCGGTATTTTTGCTCCCGGATTAACACGCATTATATCGCCGACTTCAATTTCACTAAGCGGAACCATAATAAATTCCCCGTCCACTAGTTTATAGCCATTATCTGGCACTAAACCCATTAGCTTTTCTAAACTACTTTTCGTTTTGACTTTCGCTAATTCTTCTAAGTATTTACCAATCGAGATAAAGACTAAAATCATCGCGCTTGCTTCAATATAGACATTATGCGCGTATGCCATCGCTTTCGCGTGATCGCCGTTATTTAGACTAATCGCGGTAATAATAAAGGCGATAATACCGTAAATTAAGGCACTGCTTGACCCTAAAGCGGTTAAAGCATCCATATTAGGCTTACCTTTAAAAAGGGACTTAAATCCGCGCACAAAGAAATGATAATTTAATATAGCAATAATAAAAGCAAGCCCTAATTGCACCCCTATAGTCACTAAATGTAAGTCATTTGCCCACGGAAGCGGTAAACCAATCATTGGTCTCATCGCCACATACATTAAGATAACTAAAAGAATACTTGAAATAATAAGTATATTAAATTGGCTTTTTAAGTGTGCTCTACGTTCTTCTCTTATTTCTTTAATCGTTTGTGCTGCAAATACTTCAGCGTCATATCCGCTTCCTTTAACTGCATCAATAATTAAGCGGTCATTTACATTGTCCGTAAATGTTACTTCCATTGAATTCGTTAAAAGGGAAATGTTTACTTCTTTAATGCCTTTTAAATCTTTGACACTATTTTCAACATTAGCGACACAACCAGCACACATCATGCCAGTAATTTTATATTTTTGTTTCATATTAAAGCCGGTGCGCCTCATAGCCCGCATTCTTAATCGCGGTGATAACTTTAGAATCATCAATGTTACCGGTAAAATAAACAGTCACGGTTCTGTCTTCAACATCTATTTCATAACTTATATCATTTACCTTGCTAAGTTTGGCATCAATTGCTCGCGCGCAACCGCTGCACATCATTTTGGCGACAATATAGGTTCTTTTCATATACAATACCCCCCTGCAGTATTATTTTACCAATAGAAAAGCGGATTGTTTATAAATATGCACTATTTAATTAATTAATTATTCAAAATAAGTTTCACTACGTTCAGCAATGAATTGATTACGATATAACTCAAAGTAAGGACCACGGTTTTTAAGCAGTTCAGCGTGTGTGCCCATCTCTTTAATTTCCCCTTGGTCTAATAGAATAATAAGATCACTATTAACGATGGTTGATAACCGGTGCGCGACAACAAAACTCGTACGGCCTTTTAAAAGGGTCTTCGTTGCTTCTTGAATTTTATGTTCCGCCTCACTATCAATTGAACTTGTCGCTTCATCTAAGATTAAAATACGGGGGTTTGCTAATATGGCACGCGCAAAGGAGATGAGTTGCTTTTGGCCAACGGAAATTAAATTACCGCCTTCGCCGACAAAAGTATCATATCCATCTTCAAGCGTTTTCACGTATTCATCAAGCCCCACTGCTTCACTAGCCTTAATAACATCTTCATCACTAGCGTCTAAGTTACCGTAACGAATGTTTTCTTTAATCGAGGTGGAAAATAACTCAGGCATTTGTAAAACATAACCTAAACGGCTATGGAGCCAACTTAAACTCCGATCTTTATAATCTTTACCATCAATCAGGATTTGTCCTTTCCGTGGTTCATAAAACCGCGCAAAAAGATTTACAATCGTTGTTTTACCGCTTCCTGTATGGCCGACTAACGCTACTGTTTGTCCAGCTTTTACTTTTAAATTAAAGTCTTTTAAAATAACTTCTTTGGGATTATAGAAAAAGGTCACATTTTTAAATTCAACTTCCCCGACAATATCTTCCCAGTTTTCAATTCGTTTATTAAAGAGGTCACCATAGACATCTTTTACATCATCGCGGTCATCAATTTCCGGTTTTTCATTAACGAGTTGTAAAACCCGTTCCGCACTTGCTTGCGCCACTTGTAAATCATTAACAAAACGCGTTAAGTTTAACACTGGTTCAAAAAAGTTCATCGCTGCACGAATAAAAATATAAAGCGTGCCAATCGTCATCCCGATATTACCGTTTGTAATATACCACGCACCAATAACCATAATTGCCGCAACAACTGTATAAGAAGCGGCTAAAAGCGAACTTGAGAAAAGGGCACTAACGAAAGTTGCATGGACGGTCACTTCTTTCATCGTGTGGGCTTCCTTCGTAAATTCTTCGCTTAGTTCATCTTCAATCGCTAAGCTTTTTGTCGTTTTAACTCCTAAGAATGATTCATTAAATAACCCAGTAATTTGACTATTATGGAAGCGAGACCGTCGATTTAAAATAAGCACTTTGCGCCGGAATAAGAAGGCAATTAAAATTAAGATTGGTAAGATCATTAATATAATTAAAGCTAAGCGCCATTCACGTAAAAATAAAATGACGAGCGTAAAAAACATATAAAAGACGGACCATGTAATATCTAATATACCCCATGAAACAATGCGTGATAACCGATTTGTATCACTTGTCATCCGCGCCATAATCCACCCTTGTTTTGTCGTGTCATAGTAACTAAAAGGTAGTTTTTGTAAGTTTTTAAACGATTCGGCTCTTAATGTATAACGCACTTTCGCTTCAAGTTTTGAACCAATGTAGATAAAGCCATATACCGAGAGGGCAAACACCATTATTTGGATGACACTAACAATAATAAACGGCCAAAACATGGCTTCATTAAATGTTCTAATAAGGTTTGTAATGGCAAATTCATTAAGCGGAATAATAAGTGCTTCGGTTAAGGAAAGAATGGTTGCAAAAATAATTAAAAGAATTAATTCTTTCTTACTTTTCAAAATTACTTTTAATATTTGTCGCCAAACACTAAACGTAACTTTTTTTAATGCTTGATCCTCATTAAAATGTTCCATTTTAGTTACTCTCCTTTGCGACAAGCGCTAAAAACTCAGCCTCTAAATTACCTTGGATTTCCCAAAGTTTTGCGTATAATCCGCCTGCCTTAGCAAGCGTTTCATGCACCCCGATAGCTTCAATAGTACGGTTATTTAAAACAATAATCTTATCGGCTTCTTTCGCCGTTGTTATACGGTGGGTAATAATAATGTTAGTCGACTTATTTTCTTTTTGGGCGAGGGCGCGACGAATTAAAACATCAGTGCGGTTATCAACAGCGCTTAACGCATCATCAAAAATTAAGATTGGTTTATCACTCACTAATACGCGGGCAATCGCCACTCTTTGCTTTTGGCCTCCCGATAAAGTTGTTCCCCGTTCCCCAACCATCGTATCAAAGCCTTTATCAAAGCCTTGAATATCACTAGCGATCGTGGCAATTTCACTGGCGTTTTGAATAATGTCCATTGTGATATTACGGGACGTAATCGCAATGTTATCTTTAATTGTCCGTGAATAAAGGAAAGGATTTTGTAAAACTGCCCCCATATTTTTCCGTAAATAGTGTTTTTCAATATCTTTTAACTCGACGCCATCAAGGGTAATAGAGCCTTCATATTCATACATGCGCATCAGTAAATTAATAATTGTTGTTTTCCCACTTCCTGTCCGGCCGACAAAGGCGACTGTTTCTCCCGCTTCAATCGTAAAGTTAAGCTTTTCTAATGCGTATTCATTCGCCCCTGGGAACTTAAAGGACACATCTTTAAAGACAATCTTGCCACTTAATTTTGGTTCTAATGTACCATTAACTAAAAATTCACTTTCTTCCGCTAAGATTTTATTAATTCTGCTATTAGCGACATTAGCCATCGAGTAATCATTAATTAAGCGTCCTAACCCACGAATTGGCCAAATAAGGAGGCCCACAAGCATTAACGCCGCTGCTGCGTCGCCAATATCCATCTGTCCATTACGCGCTAAGAAAATGCTCACGATTGTAATGATTAAATATTGGCTTAACGACACAAAGTCCATCGCTCCCCAATATAAGCCGACAATCTTATTCGTTTTAATAGAAGCATCTTTATGGGCTTTATTTTTAACTTCGAGCTTATCAATTTCGTATTTTTCATTAGCGAACGCTTTAACAATTTTCATGTTATGAACGTTTTCTTGCACAACCGTTAATATTTCCGCTTCTTTATTTTCAATTTCTTCATAAAGTTTCCGTACATTGCGGAAGTAGAAAAAGGAACTAAAGCCATATAAAGGAATGGTCGCTAGCGCAATGTACATTAATAAGGGACTTAAATAATACATTTGATACGCTCCACTCCCAAGCGTAAATAAAAGGCCAACCGCATCCATAAACCGGACAACGACAAATCCAGTTGTTGTTTCCACGTCACTTGTCACCCGCTGCACTAAGTCCCCGGTATCACTATTATTATGATAATGGTAACTAAGTGATTGCACATGATCAAAAAGATTTACCCTCAATTGTAAAGCAATCTTTTCTTGGACGTGTCCTTGAAGCGTTCTTTCAATAATCATCATCCCAAAGCGAATTAATTGCCAACCTAAAAAGGCGATAGCGACATAGAGTACAACTTGAAATATGTCCTTACCTTGGGCAAAAATTTCTAAAAGAAACGGCGGTAGGTTAACACCAGTTACATTGCCATTTGTTTCAAAATGCTTTAAAATATATTGCGTAAATAGCGGCACAAAAGAATACGTAACGCGATGGAAAATAACGAGGAGCAATACAAAAAAAATCGCTAGTCCATGCCCTTTATAAAGAGCAAAGAGCGAGCGCGGTCGAATTTGTTTTTTTCTTTTTCTCACGCTATTCCACCATCCTAACTAGTTATTAATTATAGAGCACTTGGAAAAAATTGTCTTAAGTTATTATAACTTAAAGCAAATATTCATACTTTTTTACTATATTTTCTACTTTTGTATAAAAGTAAAGGTTAATTCGTTAAAATTACCGTTAACGGTAAAGCATCGACATCATCAAGTTTAAGCGGCAAGGCCACCATATTATAATGACCTTCCGGTACTTCTTTAAGGCGTAACCCTTCAATAATCCAAATGTCGTTATCAATTAATGCTTTATGCGTAGGGTGCCCCGCTTGATCACGTTCAATACCGAGCCCATCGATCCCAACTCCGCTTACTTTGAGACTCGCTAAATACTGGGCCGCATCTTTTTCTAAAAAGATAAATTTAAAGTCAAATTGTTCGGTTAAACTGTTTTTAGTTTTCAAAAGGATAAAGTCACGCGCTAAAATATCGTGCTTTTTTAAGTCTTCGACAGTGATCATTTCCGAAAGGGACGTAAAATCAAGTACTTTAACCGGGCGAATAAAAGTAGTAATATCAAAGTCTTTACTCGTTTTGCCGTCGTTATAAATGTGACGCGGGAAATCAACATGCGTTCCCGTATGAACGTTAAAAAGAACGTTTGTTTCGTTTGTCGAGTCGCCCTTATTTACACTGGAAGCCACGGAAAAGACTGGCTTTTTTGATTCTCTATTTTTATATACTTGCATATTTTCATTAATAAGCATTGTTACATCATAAATTTCACTCATTTTTACCTCCTAAATTAAAACCCGGTTCATAAATTATATAGCGCGGTTTTTCATCACGGATTTGGCAAATAATATCCCAGGACACTGATATTTCTTCCCAACTCGGGAACAAAGTACGATGCCCATTTATCATTTCAATAAATAACGCTTCATAAGCTTCTTTGACTGCAGAAGGGAATAAACACGTAAAGCAATGGTCAAGCACGAGCTTACTCACTTCATTATTATTGCCGTCAGTGCGCCCATTTATTTCTAAACTAATACGTGATTCGGGCGCTAGTTCGATAATTAGACGATTAGCGCTTGTGTTTTTAAATAAGTGACTTCCGGGGGCATCTTTTAAGATAACTTCAATATATGCTTCTTTCTTCGCTAGTTTTTTACCCGTAAATAAATAAAAGGGCACCCCTGCAAAACGTTTATCTTCAACCGCAAAGGTTAAAAAGGCAAGCGTTGAGATAAGTGAATCTTCACTTACCCCTTTTTCTTGTCGATAACCATCATATTGGCCAAGAAGAGAATTACTAGCGTCATATTTTACTTTCTTAAGTGCTTTAATCTTCGCCTTACTTATATCTTTACTCGATAAAGACTTTGGAATATCCATAATTAAAAGCGCAAGCACTTGCAATAAATGACTTTGCACCATATCGTTAAGTACACCTACTTCATCATAATATGCACCCCGATTTAAAATCCCATCTTTCTCACTAACGATAACTTTCACTTCGCTTATATATTTATTGCTCCATAAGGCACTCACTAATGTATTAGAAAATCGTAAATCAATAATGTTTTGAATCATTTCTTTTCCTAAATAATGGTCGACCCGATATATTTGATTACGGTGTAATTCTTTTTCTAAATATTCATTAATATATAAAGCATCTTCAAAGGTATGGCCAAATGGTTTTTCAAAAGCGATGATCGTATTTAAATCACCTTTTTTAATAAGTTTATTCGCTTTTAAGTTTTCGGTAATTGGCATGAATAGTTCCGGTGACACCGCTAAATAGAAAATGGTGCGAACATCAGCTATATTTTTTGTAAGCCCCTTATAAAGTAAGTGTAAGTTTTCATAGGTCGCACTTTGATAAGCATCAACTTCGACATAAATTAAATGTTTACGTAATAAGTTAATATCACCTTTAAATAGTTTACTTTCAACGACAAAGTTTAAATAGTCTTCACTTGTAAACTTTCGTCTTCCAATGGCTAAAATGGTGACATTTTCAGGGTGTTTTTCATTTTTTATTATGTTTTCAAGCGCCGGTAAAAGTTTTCTAAGCGTTAAATCACCAGTAGCGCCAAAAAGCGTAATAATAAGTTTACTCATCTTTTTTATAAACCGCATGGCCTCCAAATTCATTGCGCATGGCGGCCACTACTTTTTCACTAAATTTTTCGTCATCCTTGCTCTTATAACGGGCAAATAATGCTTGGGTAATAACGGGGATCGCTACTTTATTTTTAAGTGCTTCTTCCACCATCCACATTCCTTCGCCACTATCATCAACTCGTCCTTCAAACTCAGCAAGTTCAGGGCTTTTCGCTAAAGCATCGGCGATATTTTTAACGAGTAATGATTCAATAATTGAACCGTGATTCCATAACGCGGCAATTTTAGCGTAATCTAAATCAAATTCACTTGCCTTTAAAAAGCCAAAGCCTTCACCAATTGCTTGCATCATGCCGTATTCAATCCCGTTATGAACCATCTTTACAAAATGGCCACTTCCCGGTTTTCCAACGTGTAAATAGCCGTCTTTAGCAGCAATATCTTTAAAAACTGGTTCCATGACACTGATGACTCTTTTTTCGCCCCCTGCCATTAAGTTAGCGCCGTAGCGCGCCCCATGTTGGCCGCCACTTGTGCCAAGATCAATAAAATCAATGCCGTAGCCTTTAAGCATTTCATAATGTTCAATCGAACGGTTAAAGTTAGAATTACCGCCATCAATGACAATATCGCCATGTTTTAAAAGCGGAATCAACTCCTTTAGTAAACTTGTCACAATACTATTAGGCACTAAAAGCCAGACAATTAATGGTTTCTTTGATTCGCGTTTTAATAATGCATGATAAGAATCATAAACATCAATTCCTGCTTCCCGCGCTTTTTCCCGCGTTTTTAAACTTGGAGCGTAACCACGAACTTCATGGCCTTTTTCTTTCATGTTTAGGGCAATATTAAGGCCCATTTTTCCTAATCCAATTAAATTAATACGCATAAACTTTCTCCTTTATTTCGCTTATATTATATACGAGAAATCAGCATTTTCCTAAGTTATGCATATGCATAAAAGAAGGAAAAGCGTTATGTCCACTCAAATTGACCAGTATATAAATGATAATAAACTTTTTGCACTTCGATTAATTGTTCATGACTTCCTCGTTCAATAATTGAACCTTTTTCAAGGACAATAATTGCTTTGGCGTTACGAATCGTGCTTAAGCGATGAGCGATAACAAAGACCGTTTTATCTTCCATTAATTGATCCATTGCTTTTTCAATCAGTCTTTCACTTCTTGTATCAATTGAGCTGGTCGCTTCATCTAAGATTAAAACTGGGGGTTGTAAAATAGCAGCGCGGGCAATCGCTAAAAGTTGGCGTTCTCCGCTACTTAAATTTGCCCCATCATCATGAAGTAATGTTTGATAGCCTTGCGGTAAGCGTTCGATAAAATAACTTGCGTTAGCAACATCGGCCGCATGTTTTACTTCCGCCATAGTAGCGTAGCGACTTGGATAAGCGATATTATCAAAGATGGTACCGCTAAAAAGATGGGTATCTTGAATGACAACACTAACACAGCGCCGTAAATCATCTTTTTTAATATCTTTAATATCAATACCGTCATACGTTATTTGTCCGCTATCGATTTCATAAAAGCGCGTAATTAAATTAATAATCGTAGTTTTACCCGCGCCCGTACTACCAACGAGGGCAATCTTTTCTCCCTTATCAGCGTATAAACTAATATTTTTTAACACCGGTTCTTCTTTTTTATAACCAAAGCTTACATCGATAAAATCGACTCTACCCTTAAAGATTTTATATTCGTATTGTCCGTTGCCAATGGGGATTTTCCACGCTAAAGCGTTCGTCGGATGTTCGGTTTCTTTAATTTCACCGTCAATTTCCACTGCACTTACAAGACTAATGGTCCCTTCATCAACTTCTTTTTCTAAATCAAGAAAAGCAAAGAGTCTTTCCGCACCAGCAAGGGCGTTATATAAAGCGTTTAGTTGCGTGGTAAAGTTATTAAAGGGGTTCGAACTTTGGCGCACAAAAAGAAGATAAGAACTTAAAGAGCCTAAACTTAGCCCGTTTAAGACAAAGATTGCCCCTATGACTGCACTGACTGCGTAATTAAAATACGATAAGCTAACAATAATGGGTGTTTTCGCTAAAGCACTCGTATGCGCTTTAACGCCACTTTTAAATAATTCAGTATTCCGGCGGTCAAATTCTTTTAAGTCTGCCGCGTGATGATTAAACATATCACTAACTTTAAGACCTACAATCATTTCCTCAATATAACTATTAATACTGGCGACACTTTTTTGATTATCCCCAAAATGTTTCCGTAAATTACGATTGTTCGCAAAGATAAAAATAAACATCACGATAATAAAGAAGATAACAATAAGGGATAAATAAATATTAATTAAGAATAAAAAGACAATCGTTCCCACCCCAGTAACAAACGAAAACACAATTGAAGTAAGACCAGTATTAAGCGCCTCATTTAATGTATCAACGTCATTAGTGAAATAACTCATAATCTCACCCCGGGTCGTATTATCAAAATAACTAAGGGGAAGTTTTTGACTATGCGCGAATAAGTCGTTTCTTATTTGTGTGATTACTCTTTGTGAATAGCCTACCATGAGTGGATTATAAATAAGGGTGACAACCCCGCCACTTAAAAAGAATAATCCTAAGCGAATTAAAGCTTTTTCTAAACCAACCCGGTCGTAATTAACAATATATTTATCAATAACTTCGCGCATTTGATAAATACCGTAAACATTAACAAAACCCGCCCAAATAACGAGAATCATGATGAAAAGTAAGGTAAATGGTCGGTAATTAATATACTTCATTAAGCGCTTTAAAGTCGCTTTCATATTTTGGGGACGATTTCTCTTTTTCATACTTCAGCCCCCTTAAGTTGGGTATCATAAATATCTTTATATATTTCATTATTCTTTAATAAATTGTCATGCGTTCCTTCACCATTAATTACTCCTTCATGGAGCACTAAAATGTGATCAGCGTTTTTAATCGCACTTATGCGTTGGCTCACCATAATAAGCGATAAATTAGGATAATACTTTGCTAAATTAGTACGAATTTTCGCTTCATTAATCGTATCAATAGCACTTAAAGCGTCGTCTATGATTAAAACTTTGGGATTTTTAAGGAGCGCTCTTGCTAAACTTAATCGCTGTTTTTGTCCGCCCGAAAGATTAGCGCCCGCTTGTCCAACTTCACTATGTAAGCCGTCATTTAGTTTATTGACAATCTCATCACTTAAACTTGCTTTTAAAGCTTTTTCAATATCCGCTTCACTAGCTTTTTCATTACCCCACCGTAAGTTATCAATAATCGAACCACTAAAAAGCATGTTATTTTGATAAACAATATTAATAGCGTTTAATATTTCTTCTTCCCGAAATTCATTAAGCGGATAGCCGTCAATTAATATATCCCCGTCATTAATGTCATAAAGACGGGCGAGTAAATGGACTAAGGTTGATTTACCACTTCCGGTTTGGCCAATTATGCCAAGCGTTTCCCCTTTTCGTAAAGTAAAGGATATATCGTTTAAAATATAAATGTTTTCCGGGGTATCGGGGAATTTAAACTTTAAATGTTTCACTTCAATCGTTCCATCATTAATTTTAAGGGTGCTGTTATCATTAAACACTAAAGTATTTTCGGTATTCAATAATTCTTTAATGCGCGCGCTAGCGGCTAAAGTCCTACTAAACATAATTAAAAGTTGCGCTAGCATTAAAAGAGCATTTAATAGTTGTAATACATACGTTAATAAGCCCGTTATTTCCCCAATTTTAGCTTCTCCGGTGTTAATGAGATTACCACCGATGAATAAAAGACCAACAATTGTCGCGTAAACCCCAAGCTGCATGAAAGGAATATTTAACGACACAGTCGTAAAGGCACTAGTCGCGACTTTACGGTAATCATTATTAATTTTATTAAACTTTTTAATTTCTTTTTCTTCAGTAACATAGGCTTTCACAACGCGGATTGCTTGGAAGTTTTCTTGTAAGGTCCGGTTTAATTCATCAAAGCGCCGCTGCATAGTTTCGTAAATGGGGCGCACGGTAAAAACAATCGTTAGCATTAAAATAGTAACAATGGGCAAGGTAACGGCAAATATCATCGCCATCTTTGCATTGAGGCTAAAGCTCAACACTAAGACCATTGTAATCATAAAGGGAGCTCTAAATAACCCACGCATCCCAATAATAATTGCGTTTTGAATGGTGTACGTATCATTTGTAAGACGGGTAATTAAAGAAGATACAGCAAATTCATTGCGTTTCTCGATATCAAGTTCTTGTAACTTAATAAATTGTTGCCGTCGCAATTCCGCCCCGTAGCCTTGACCAACACGGGCAATAAAGCGCACGCCAATAATGCCAATGATAAAACTTAAAGTCGCGGCAAGAATCATCATTGCGCCCCAAAAGTAAATATAATTTAAGTCATTATTTACAATACCTACATCGACAATTTGCGAAAACATATAGGGCACAAAAGTTTCTAAGACTGTTTCTAATAAAATAAAAAAGATCGCTAATAAAGCATCTTTCCACACGACCTTATAAAAACGAAATAATCCCTTTTTCATAAGCATATTATGCCATTTATTGTAAACAATAACAAAAAATAGAAAGCTAAGTTACTAATTTAAGTTCTTCAAGATTATGTAAAGTGACAAGGTGGCCTTTTTTTAAACGAATTCGTCCGAAAAACCATAAGTATTTATTTTTTCGTAAATAGGCAATAAGCTTTTTGGCATCACTATAGCCTTGATTGTAATAACCTTCGATTTTATCAGGATGAAAATCAAGGGACGTCTTTGGAAAACTCCCAAAATCAGTAAGCGGCGAAAAATTAATTTGCAGGGCATCCTTGAGCGGCGCGACTGGGGTATCTTTACTATTTAGGCCAATGGAAAGAATAATATTACATTTAGCCTCGAGTAAGGGCTCAAGCGGGAAGTTATCAACGAGACCACCATCAACGTATATTACGCCTTCAACTTTCTTCGTGCCGAAGACAAAAGGAATGGCTGCGCTCGCAAGCGTAACCCCAAGGGGATCATTACTTTTATTTAAATGTACGACTTCTTTTACATAGTTTTTGCGCTTAAACTTAGCAAAAAAGCCTTTTTCCGGCACTCTTGCTAAGGTGACATACCCTTGAAGTTTGCTTTTTCGAAATGCTTTTTCATTAAAATAAGGTTCAATCTTACTAACGATTCCGTCAGTGTTATAAAGACCAAAAACATTAAAGGTTTCACTCCACTTATTTTTACCATAAATTGTATAATTATTAAATTCATCCCAAATAAGTCTTAATTTATCGGGTTTTATTTTATTCATAAGTAAAAAGCCATTAATTGCCCCGATGGAAGTGCCGGAAAAAACCCGGACATGGCGAAGCATTTTATGTTCATCAAGCGCTTTTAAAACGCCAACTTGATACGCACCTTTAGCCCCACCACCACCAAGCACTAAACCAATCTTTTTCATTATTTCTTAATACGGATGTAGTCAAGACTTATAAGTTCTTCTACACTCTTTTCTTCCGGAATGTAATTTTCGTCATGCGCATCACTTAATTTGTTTATATTTTGTTTTTCCATTAATAACGTAATTGCTTCAATGGCTCTTTTTACACCAGTATTGCCGCTTATCCTTATAAGAGACGGCGTTCTTTCGTGTTCTTTCATGGTGCTTAAGTCTTTACTTTTAATGTTAATAGTTTTTATTTCTTCAGCGGAAAGCGCTAAATAGATACGTAAGACATTACTAATAATGCGAAACTTAATAATCGTTTTCCCTAAATAAATAAAGCGTTCTTCTTTAAAGGTAATACTTGGATTAATACCTTCATACGTCATAATAAATTTCTTTATTTCGTTATAACGCTTTTGACTTTCAGGTGGGGCCACTGTTAAATGTGCGTAATAAGAATAACTATATTTAATCGCCGCGTAAGGGTCTTCCCCTCTTTCAACATTTTCTTCTTCTTTTATAAGGGTCTTTTCTTCACTTACCTTCACACTTTCAACAACCTTTGTTTCCCCTTTTGCACTCGAAGGTTCTTCTTCAGCTATTGGTTTTTCGCTTGTTGTTTTAGGTTCTGCTGGATCTGGTAAGGTTAATACCCTTTTTTCATCACGCATCTTTTCGCTTGGCTTTTTCTTACTTTGCACAATAAAATAAATAACAAAGACAATAATTAAAAAAGTAAAAAAGAGGACTAACGTGCCTGTTTCTGATTTAAGAAAGTCCAATATTTTATCCATTTACGCCATCCTCATCTATTTACTAAATAATACAATTACTTCTTAATTGTATATATTTTTGCGACATTTTTCAATCTTCGCTATTCAACAATGGTTTCTTTTAATGTTTCAATTTCACTAGGCGATAAACCAATATGGGCTAAATATTTGGCGCTACCCCCATATTTATCATTTAAATGGTTAATCGCTCGTTCAATATATTCAGGTTTAGACCATGTAAAACGACGCCATTCTTCTTTCATATATTTATAACCGGGCCGATGTTTATTATGTTCATAAGATTCAGCGTAGTTATTTACTATTTCTTGACGCGGCACTCCGACTAATAAAAGCATGAGCATCGCAATAATACCGGTGCGATCTTTCCCAGCGGTACAATGGAAATAGATGCCTTCATCTTTATGGGCGATAAAGATTTTAAAAACTTCAAGAATTTTAGCTTGCGAATCATCAAGTAAATCAATATATAAATCACTTAAGTCATTATAACCTTGCTCACGCATTTGCCAAAATTCACCCATCATATCAACGTGAAAGTATTTCATATCCGCGTACCCGCGTAAGGGACTTGGTGATTTATCAATTTCATTCGTGTAGCGTAAGTCAACAATGACGCGGGTGCCAAGATCATAAAAGTGCGCTTTTTCTTGTTCGCTTAATGACCCTTTCGCACTACCTCTTATATATTTATATGTTTTCGTAATGCCGCCACTTTCGGTTATCATTCCACCTAAATGACGCACATTATATAAATTATCAAGTAAGAATAAGTTGTTTCGTTCTTTAACCATCGTTTACCTCCTAAATTAGACATATTTTACCATAAAAAAGGGCCAATCTTAGGAGATGACCCTTTATTCATTATTCTCTTAACTTAGTGGGGTAATCGTATTCGTTAATACTTGGACTTGCCAATATTTCATCGTGTTATAGACGTAACCGACAAAGTAGAGACTAATTTTTGTTTTCACTCCTTTGACCGCGTCAATGTAATCATCAAAGGGACAATTTTCCCAGTCATTCGCATCCCAAAGCCGGACCGAATGGTCGTTATTCACAAACATCGCTTTTGCGCCAAGCGCTGTGGTATAAGAACTGTAAGGACCTTCTTTAACTGTATCTTCAAGCACGACATAACCCATGCCGTCTTTTGTATAATAGTTAGCGTAGCCTTCAAAATAAAAGAGTTTCACTAATTGATCAGCGTAGGCTAGATTGCTATTTAAGGCTGATGGTTTTTCTAATTCATATTTATAAGCGTATAAATTAGTGGCTGTAAGATCATTTTTCATCGCCGCATAATCAACAATAACGTCATCTGCACTTTCTAAACCAACATATTCCAGTTGAGGTTTAAAGTTAAATAAACCTTCCCGGGCATAAATATAATAACTATTACCAATACTTAAGGCGTTATTAATCTTATCGTGACTATGCATTTGAATAACATTAGCGCCATCACTAAATAAGGCAATAGGATTTTCAACTTTATCTAAGTATTTTAAGTGATACTTATATATTTTCGCACTCCAATTAATACCTTTCGAGTTAAAGGGAGTCGCTTTTACTCTGGTTAGTAAGTCATTAACACTAACGCCCTCTTCGGCAAAAGCTTTGTAATCATAACTTAAAGTAACCCCCGCTTTATAAACGGGATTACCAAGCCCTTCCATATCAACTTCTGGTTCATCGTTATAAAGGCCAATATAACCTTTAAAATCATAGACTTGTTGTTTATCTTTATAATCTTTAAGCGCGTTATATTGCGTTAAATTTAGATTAACCGTTAAATGCCCCGTTTCATTAGCGACAAAAGCTTTATAGCGATTATTATAACCACTTTGCGTCGTTAAATAATCTTGTAAAGTTAAAAGTTGCGCGGTAAACGCTGCGTAATAACTACTTTTATACACGCCTTTTTCATTACGTAAGCTTTTAAAAGTTAGCGCCAAATTACTTATTTCACTTAAGTTTGAGTAAGTAACTACGTCTTCACTAGTTGATTCATCTTCACTCGTCGTAACGTCTTCGCTTGTCGATTCGTCTTCACTTGTCGTAATTGGATCTTCTCCTGTCGTTACAGGATCTTCGGTTATAACCGATTCTTCACTCGTTTTAATGTCTTCACTTTTACTAACCTCACTTGTTACTTCGGTTGTCCCTAAATCTTCACTTGAAGGAATAATACTAGGACTTGGTTTCGTGCAACTTGCTAAAACCGTAAGTAAGAGTAAAGGAATTAATTTTTTCTTCATTTTTAAACCTCGATAAATGTAATAGTTAAATTATAACCTAAATTAAGAATGAAAGACTAAATATAATTAAGAAAATAAAAAAACTCACCGAAGTGAGAATATAATGCGTGGGGGTAGGGAACCATATTACAAGAAGCTATTAAGTAATTTACTTAACGCCAACCGGGTTTCTAGGCTTGTCCCTCGCCGGTTTTTTTATGGCCGTGATAATAATAACATACTTAAATATTTTTACAAGAAAGATAATAATATTTTTTTATAAATGTGGTCTAATCTCTTCGGCAATTATTTTATAGCCTAAACCCGATATATGTAAACCTTCGATTGTATACTCTTTTTTTAGTCGTCCTTTCGGGGTAATAAGCTTTTGGTGAATATCTAAATATTTTCGGCCTCTTTCTTGGCACTTTTCTTTTAATAAATGATTAACTTCGCGAATCTTATTATTCGTCCGTAAGCCACTTATAATCGGAGAAAGCCAAATAACCCGGTGCGATACGGGGTAAAGAGAAATAACAATAACTTCAACTCCAGGAATCTCGCTTTCAAGGATTTCGCATATCTTAATAATATTATCGACTACCTTTTTAACTTTAATGCCCTTCCCTAAGTCATTCGTACCAATTTGTAAAAACACTTTCCGCGGTTTAATTTCAATAATGTTATGAATTCTTTTTAGTAACTTCTTTGTCGTATCCGCGGCAATACCACGGTTATATATCTTTTGATCAGGGAAAAAGTCTTGCAGCGGGAAAAAGTCAGTGAGACTATCACCAAAAAAAACAATCGAATCAACAACCGGGTCTTCATTTAAAACATTAAAGATTTGTAAGCGATTTTGATTATTTGTTGTCAATAAAAAATAATAGAGGACCACAAGTAAAACAAGGGTACCAAGGACGCTAATAAGGACAATTTCCAATGCTGACATAATATTTCTCCTCTATATAAATAAGATACCATAATATAGATAAATCTTATAGAGTTTTTTTCTAAAGCTTCTTTTAAAATCAGTGTGCTAACCGCAATTTACCATATTTATCTCTCCACAGCGAAAAACAAAATATTTATCATTTTCTATTGAAGATTTTTTATCGTTTCATAAAAATGACCCAAAGGTCAATCATAAAATTAAACTAAGTGTAGCGATTTATAATAATATCGATTTTCTTTACTAACTACTATTAAGTTAATATGCACTGCTATGATTTTCTAGGACACATAGGTACCACCTTTGAGAAATAAAAAGTGATATTATTATATCCTTGATACTTATATTTTATCATAAATCATTTTCTAGATGTGTGGCTTTTTTAATTAAAGCCTTTTATAGTTCGATATTCAACTGGTGTTAAGTAATCTAATCGATAAGCTACTCTATGATGATTAAAATATTCTACATAGATTTCTATAACTTTTTTGATATCACCAAAGTCATGTAATTTTAGATAGTGTTTCAAATCACCTTTGATCCATCCAATAAGAGATTCAATGACTGGATTATCTGTAGGCGTCCCTGCTCGACTCATTGATCTGGTGATTGGATATGTTTGATGTGTCTTCTCAAACTTAACGGATGAATAAACTCTACCTTGATCACTATGTATGACGGTATGGTCTTCACCATATCCCCTTTGTTCTTTGATGCGTAAGATATCTTCTAAACTTCTTAAATGATTCATCACACCATTACCATGATGATAATTAGCTAGGTCATATCCTACAATCTCATTATTAAAAACATCGATGTGAAGATTTAAATCATATTTCTTTTTCTGATGTATAATCATGGTTGTATCTGTACATACTTTCTCAAATGGTCTTCTTGTTTGCCAATTTCCACCTATGACATTTGGAAACTTATCCGATACACCTTTTGGTCTTCTAAATGCTCTTCTACGCGCTTTAGAATAGATGCCCATTTCTCTAAAACACTGATACATTAAGTAACTTGATACTATCCATCCTGTATCATTGAATATATCTTTTCTAACTGCTCT
>Ga0265293_10004130_pt1 | contig 25985 bp, 26 predicted proteins | sample Munlanlewell138R_FD_192505 | JGI IMG/M metagenome (GOLD analysis project Ga0265293, IMG submission 192505) | Leachate microbial communities from a municipal landfill in Southern Ontario, Canada - Leachate well 138R | ecosystem: Engineered > Solid waste > Landfill > Unclassified | place: Canada...
TAAATAGACTTGATTATAAAAAAACCTTTGTGAAGCCGGCTATAGTATCAAAAGCAAGGATAGTTGAAGGAAATGAACCATTGGTTAGTTATCAAGAACATAAGCAAAAAACAGTTAGCTTTTCACATACATTAAGAAGTCTACCAGATGGGACAAAAGATTATATTGAAATAGATAATGTAAATAAAACAACAAAGATAATACAAAATATTGGGTACATGGAATTTACAGGGAATGAAGATTGGTTTTTTAATACTAGTGAAGATAAAGTGTTTAATGATGTGTATGTTTACCATCTTGTTGATAATAATGTTAGTGCCAGAGAAGGTGCTTCTTCGCATTTTAATTCAACGAATGACAACAATAACAGTGTACACATTAGGTATGGTATGGGCTATCATTTCATTTATATTGAGAAATCAAGAGCAGCGGATTTATCAAAGTTTAAAGCATGGTTAACAGCGCAACATAGTGCGGGAACACCTGTAACCGTGCAATATAAACTGAAAACTCCAATAATAATAGATTTAGACTATAAAGAGATAAAAACACATTACCCATATACTAATATATATACTAATTCTATAGTAAGGCCTACATTGCAAGCTAGAATGGTGATTTCTAATTAACAGTTATAATAAAAATAATAATATCATAGTAAAGTTACTAATAGTATATACAATTACATAAATTTTTTATAATACGATATATATTAAACAAAGTCAAAAGGCATAATTATTCTAATTGTTTTTGTAGCTCTTGAAAAATAACCATTACTTGATATAATATAAATGTAAAATTGTCTAAAGTTTATGATAGACAAAGAGGTGTATAAAATGGGAGAAATTATATTATTGGATGAACAGACCATAAATCAAATAGCAGCAGGTGAAGTTGTTGATAGGCCAGCATCTATAGTTAAAGAATTAGTAGAAAACGCTATTGATGCAGGTTCGAATAAAATAACTATAGAAATAAAAAATGGTGGTATCAAATATATTAAAATAACTGATAACGGTTCGGGTATTAAAAAGGATGACATACAAATGGCGTTTGAACGTCATGCTACGAGCAAGATTAGAAAAGAATCAGACATATTAAAGATAAGTTCAATGGGGTTTAGAGGAGAGGCTCTTGCTTCTGTTGCAGGAATATCTAAAGTGACGCTTACAACAAGGTATAAAGACGAACAAGTTGGAAATAAGTATATTATTTCTGGTGGAAATGAAATTTTATTTGAAGAAGTATCATACAACCAAGGGACAACCATATTAGTTGAAGATGTATTTTATAATGTTCCAGCAAGATATAAGTTCTTAAAACAGGATTCTACAGAAGCTAGGTATATTGAAGACGTAGTAACAAGGCTTAGTTTAGTACACACAAATGTAAGTTTTAAATATATCAACAACAACAAAGATGTATTACAAACATCAGGGGATGGAAACATAGAAACAGTTATATACAATGTTTTTGGTAAGGATGCAATGCAAAATATATTACTGGTGGATTATAAACATGAAGGTTTGCATTTGACAGGAGTTGTTGGCAACCCTACACTTTCAAGAAGTACGAGGCAGAATGAATATACATATATAAATAAAAGATATATAAAGGACAAGGTGTTAAACAAAGCCTTAGAAGATGCATATGATCAAAGCTTAAGTATAGGGAAATTCCCTTTTGCAATAATAAACTTAGAGATGAATCCAGCAGACGTTGATGTAAATGTTCATCCTGCTAAGCTTGAAGTAAAGTTTCAAAATGAAAATAAAATTTATCAAGTAGTTTATCATGGTGTTAAAAGTGCAGTTGAAAGTTATAAAAATGAAATAAGTCCATTTAGAAAAACAGAGGCGTCAGTGCAAGATATTGTTAATGATGTGGAAAACATGTACTCACAAAACAATGAAAACAAACAAAAAGTGGAAAACACAACAAAAGAAACCAGCATAAATAACATTTACAATAATCAGCAGCAAGAGACTAATAAGGAAACTCTTAAAGAGGAAAAACAAGTTAAAGTATTTAATTATATTGAAAACATGGATGAGATAAAAAAAGAACAGATAAAAGAGGAATCTAAAGGAATGGAACAAACACTTTTAGTTAAAGAAATTCCAGAGATTGAATATAGATACGTTGGAAATGTATTTAATACGTATATAATAATTGAAATAAAAGAAAGAATGTATATTATAGATCAGCATGCAGCACATGAAAGATTATTATATGAAAATATCAAAAAAAATTATTATAGTAAAGATAGAGAAACACAAATGTTATTAATTCCATTGTTACTGGAACTTAGGAATAATGAAAAAGAGATTGTTATTGATAATAATGAAATGTTTAAGCATGTTGGATTTATATTTGAAGGTTTCGGAGATAATGGAATAAAAATTTCAGGTGTTCCTAATGTAGGTTATGAACTTGATTATAAAGAAATGTTTTTAGATGGCTTAGATGAATTAATGGGAGCAAGCAAAACAACAAAAGAGGAGAAAGAATCAAGATTTCTTTCTACATTGGCTTGTAAAGCAGCTATAAAGGGAAATATGAATGTTACAGTTGAAGAACAAAAAAACCTTATAAATGAAATGATTAAGTTAGATAATCCTTTTACCTGTCCCCATGGGAGACCAACGGCTTATGAAATAAGCAAGTACGAGATAGAGAAAAAATTTTTAAGAAAATAACAGGTGAGATTGTGTGTAAAGAAAAGAAATCAAAGGTTATAGTTATATTTGGTCCTACGGCTTCAGGAAAGACTTCCCTTGGCTTGCGCATTGCAAAAGAGTTAGATGGTGAAATAATTTCAGCAGATTCTATGCAAATATATAAAAAACTTGATATAGGAACAGCTAAAGCTACAAAAGAAGAACAAGCAGAAATTAGACATCATTTAATAGACATATGTGATATTAATGAAAAGTTTAGTGTATATAACTATAAAAAGTTATGCTATAGAAAAATAGAAGAGATACTAAGTAGAGGAAAGCTTCCTATAATTGTAGGGGGCACTGGGCTTTATCTTAATGCAATAATAAATAATATGAAATTTGATGAAGAAAACATTATAGAAAATATTAATCAAAAAGAAGAACAAATTAAAAATGAGATAGAAAATTTGCTTGAAACTAAAGGAAAAGACTATATATATTCTCTACTTGAAAAGGAAGATGAAGAAGCAGCAAAAAAGATACATACTAATAATGTAAAGAGAGTTATTAGAGCACTAACTATAGCAAGAAGTGGAAGTAAAAAAAGTAAAAGTGACAAAATAAACGACTTATGGGATAAACAAGATGGACCATATGATTTTATAAAAATATACATTGATATTCCAAGAGAAGTGCTGTATAACAGGATTAATCAAAGAGTAGATGAAATGATAAAAAATGGTATATTAGAAGAAGCAAAGTATGTAAAAAATCTAAAGTTAAGCATTGAAAACACAGCATTACAGGCAATAGGATACAAAGAATTTTTTAAATATATTGATTCAGAGGAAACACTAGGTGAAGCAATTTTAAAATTAAAACAAGCAACAAGAAATTACGCCAAAAGACAAATCACTTGGTTTAAAAAACTAGGAAGTGATTATACCATTGATATAAATGATTTAAAAGATGACATATATGAAAATATAAGGAGAGATCTATATGAAGAAAGATAAAAAAAAGGAATTGAGAATATCTAAAATATCAATAGCTTTGTTTTTCTTCTGTATCATTGCAATAGCAATCACTATGTATATTATATATAACAAGGAAGAAAGGTATTTAGTGAAAGAAGGAACTATAGATCATGTAACAACAGGACAAGGGTATATAATAAAAAATGAAACACTAATAGATATAGATGCGACTAAAGTTCTTGTTCCAACAGTATCAGAAGGATCAAGAGTTACAAAAGGAAATATAATTGCGACATATCGTAATCAAGAGTATCAACAATATCAAGAAAGATTAAGAGATATTGATGAAAACATATTAGAGGCATTAAAGGATGTAAAGATTGAATATTCATCCGAAATAAACAATATTGAAAAACAAGTTTTAAACTCAGTTATAGCGTCTAAAGGCATTACATCAATGGTAAATATGCAAGAACAAAGAGTGCACATAAACAATTTGCTTTCTAAAAAGGCAGCGTTAGTTGGTGCACTTAGTCCAGAAGATGCATATGTAAAACAGTTGATAAGGGATAGAGAACAAATAGAAAAGCAAACTAAAATATCAACAGCTAATATAAAAGCAACAGTTAGCGGACTTGTATCATATACTTCTGATGGATTAGAAAACAAATTGAATTTATCTACAATTGACAAGTTTAATTATGAAGATGTGAAAAACATAGTTAATAATGATAAAAACATAACAAATGATAAAATTAAAATAACAAATAATTATGAAGCATATATATTAGTAAAAGCTTCTGATATAGAAGATAAGTACATTAAAGAAGGAGCAAAACACACAATTAAAATAATAGATTCTGAGATTATAATTATTGAAGGAATAATAAGTAGAATAGTTACTACAGAAGAAGGTAGCGAAGTTTTATTTAAAATAACTAATGGCATAGAGAATTTAATTGAAAACAGGGTAATGGAGATAGAAGTGGTATGGACTAGTTTTGGAGGACTTATCGTTCCTAATTCAGCAATATTAAAAGATGAGAAAGGTACATATGTTAAAATCCTTACAAGAGGTGACTATATTGATATAAGGGTAAATGTTGATAGGAAAAACAAAGACTATTCAATTGTATCAAATGTAACACCTAAGGGAAAAAGTAAGACCTATGTTTTAGAAATGTACGATCAAGTAATAGTTAATGGCAATTAATATGAAAAAAATATTACAAAAATATTAAAAAGAAAACAAAAAAAGATAAAAAGCTGTAAAGATGTTGACATCTAATAAAACTCGTTGTATAACAAGTGTATATAACTATAGGAGGTAGGTATGAGCGCGGCAATATTAAATAAGTTCTTAGAAGTACTAGGAATATCTGAAGAAGAAGACGAAGAGGTATATGCAGAAAATGAATATAATGACATGGAAGAAACATATGAAAAGCCTTTAAGAGCAGGGCATTTTTCGAGGGCGGAACAAAGAAAAGAAAAAGTATATGATGAAGAATATTCAAAATCAAAACTGAATACTAAGATTTTACCTATGACAGGAACAGTTTCTACATCTAAAGTTGTTATTACGCAACCTGAAGTTTATGAATCTGTAGAAGAAATAGGCGAATATTTAAAACAAAGAAAATCTGTAATAGTAAATTTAGAATCAATAAATAAAGATGAGGGAAGAAGAATATTAGATTTCTTAAGCGGAACATCTTTTGCATTAGAAGGAAGTATACAAAAAGTATCTAATTTAATTTATCTAATAACTCCCAAGACTGTTGAAATACAAAATGATGTAGAAAGATCACAATATAGAAGTAAATTGTCATTTTCATGGCTAAAATAAAATACGGGTAGGTAAGGCAAGATTACTTGCCTATTTTTTATAGAGGAGGTAAAGATATGTTAACAACCGCTGATATTGAAAACAAAGTTTTTAAGAAGAGTAAAATAAAACGGATATGATATTAACGATGTAGAAGATTTCTTAGAAAGTATAATTGTAGATTTTGAAAAATTAATGAAAGAAAATATGGAATTAAAGGATAGAGTGAATAATTTACAAGAGTCTGTGACATATTATAAATCATTAGAAATTGGGATCGATCAAACTGTGGGAAATGCTCAAGTAGAAGCAGAATCAATTAAAGAGGAAGCTCACAACGTTGCTGATAAAATAAAAAAAGATGTAATGAGGCAATTGGAAGAATATAAAAAAAATGAAGAAGAAAAAATAAGTAAAGAATTAGAAGTATTAAGAAAAGAGGTTCTAACTAAAGAGGTATCGCTAGAAGAGGTTAAAAAGCAAATACAAATCTATAAAGTAAAAACTATTTCGATGTTAGAAGCTCAAATAAAAATCTTAAATGAAGAATAGGAGGATTTTAAAATGGAAAAAGAACAAAAAACTATATCAGGATTTTATGTAATATTTTCATTACTATCATTATTATCGGCAATATTATCAATATTTACAATGTATTTAATATTCACAGCTGTAGCAGTAGTTACTGGTGTAGTAGGATTGCAGGATTCAAGTACTAAAGGCTTGTCTATTGCATCACTTTCAATTGTGATATTGTCTGGAGTTATAAAATTAGTAATACTTATTACAACAAGTGGACTTCCAACTTGGCTTACAAGTGGATTATTATAATAAATATAAAATAATGAATAGGAGAATTTAAATGAGAGCAATTAAAACGACAGCAATATTACTATGGGTATTTATATTTATTGTAGCAGCTTTTATTGTAGGGCAATATCTATCAACAAAAGAAATATACAGTATGTTTAAAGAAAAGGAAATAGTAAATGAACAAGAGACAGAAGAAAAAGAGCAAGTAATAGATAAAATAGGTAAAGAAACAGTAAGAATTGGAAGTAAAATAGCAAAGGATTATTTTGCAGAACAATATTCAGATTTTGTAACGATAATTGTAGAAGAAGATGTTTTTGATAAGCAAGGTAAAAAAGAGATTAATGATGAAATAGCAACAAATTACGTTATGAAAGCAATAACAATGGCTATGGATGAAGAAAAATATAAACTAGTAGCGGGTTCAAGTGGAGAAAGAGTAACTATATTGGAATCTGAAGTAAATAAGTTTATAGATCAAATGTTTGAAAAAAATATTTTTGAAGAGATTAAAACCTCAGAAAAAGCCGGATATAACAATGTAGATAAGACATATAATATACAAACAGAGAAAAGAACAACAGAATATAATGTAGAGCTTACCAATGTTGTCAATATTACATCAAATAACGTTATGCTTGATTTTATCGTAAAAGATCAAAATGAAAGTCAAAATGTTAAAATAGAAATAGAGTACAAAGGCGGAAGATATACAGTATTAAATTATGAAGTTAAATAATTTTTAAAGATTTAGAAATAGATAAAACGCACTGATAAGTGCGTTTTTGTAATTTAATAACTATCATTTACAGTTATCTATAGGAGAATAAAGAGAATATAGTATAAACCAAGTATATAATCCAACAACACCATCTGGCGTTAAGTTATTATTTAATTGGAATGCTTTAACTGCTATTTTTGTTACATCATCGAATATTCCACTTATAGGACCATTATAATATGTTAAAGTTTTAAGATTTTTTTGAAGCTCTTTAACATAAGGGCCCTTATCTCCAATTTTTATAACAGGATTTGGCTTTGTAAACTCAGCTAATGCTGGGATTTCCATGGTGTTTAGAGTAACTAACTTTTCCCAGGTTTTGCTATCAACGACGCCATCCACCTTAAGTCCATTTTTTCTTTGAAAGTTTTTAATCGCTAGAGTTGTTTCAGGGCCAAAGCTTCCTGTAACACTTCCTGGAAAAAACCCAAGCTTTTTAAGCTTATGTTGAAGTATTATTACTTCATCGCCAGTATTATCTTCTTTAAGCAATATAAAGTCAAGTTCTTCAGGGTTAATTGCATTTTGCATGCTATCCCAAGTTATAGGTCCTACAATACCATCAGCAGCTAATCCATTCGCATTTTGAAATTCTTTAACTGCATTTTCTGTAAGAGGACCAAATATAGAATCTATTTTTCCAGAGAAAAAATGTAATGCTCTTAAAATATCTTGAATTAAAGTAACATCATCACCTTTACTAGCAATTTTTATTGTAGGTCTATTCCAATCACTAACTCTTTTTACTGCAGAAAAAGACTTGTCAAGTTGATGCCAGGTTTTTGGACCTACAATTCCGTCAGAAGGGAGATTATTTGCTTGTTGAAACTCTTTAACTGCGTTTTCTGTAAGAGGGCCAAAAATCCCGTCTGGTTTATTAATTATATAACCAAGTTTTAGAAGTTTGGTTTGCAGATCAATTACTAAAGGTCCAAACGAACCTCGCATTATAGCTGGGGTAAATTCAATTGGTGTTTCAAAAATCTCATCATGTTCTTCGATTCTACTTGAAGTGATTTTATGTGCTAATTCAAAGGGGAAATCTATTTCTTTTTTAATATAATCTACTGGTTCGCAAGATTCGGTTTTTTTATCTTTAATTTCATTTGTAGTGATGTCGTCGTTTGACAAAGTATCTGTTTCTATAAGTGTCACTTCTTCAACCAACTCATCATATGTTTCTAAGATAGTTGCTTCTTTAATCAATTCGTGGTTTGACATCGGTAAAGAATTAGTTAGATTATATAATGCTTCCCAAGTGATATCATCAACGATACCGGTTGTAGTAAGGTTGTTATCATTTTGAAATGATTTCACAGAGCTTTCTGTTTTTTTATCAAAATAATTTGAAAAATTATTGATAGGATATTGCAACTTCCTCAGTCTATTATGTAAAATTTGTACATTATCATTTGAATCATTGAATTTTAAAACTTTATTAGTCATCGTATTTCTCCTTTCAGTTATTAACTATACGCCTTGTAACATATTAAGTACAGCACTATGAATATAAAATATTTTATGCCATGTCGCAAAATCAACTACTCCCGTTACAGGTAAATCAAATATATTTTGAAACACTTCAACACTTTCCTGAGTATCTTGCATAAACTCACCATTGGGTTTTAGTATTTTAGGAATGTCTGGGTAACTTCCTGATATTAAATTTAATTTGTTTTGTATCTTTGCAATATATTCACCACATGACTCTAATTTAAAATTGTATTTAGGTACAGAGTTAAGAGGGTTAAAAATAATTTCAGCTTGTTTTAAAACAATATCACTTCCGTAATAATTTTTTAATATATTAATAGCAGAAAAGCCCCTCTCTCCTAAATCTTTAGAACCCCATTTACTTAACCATCTTGGATTGTTTATTTTTATACCATCATCGTACTGTGCTAAAAAAGGCTGTTTTAACGGATTCATTACAATATATTCTGAAAAAAACTCATCCACTAATGAATTAATAGTATTAAAAGTATTTCTTCCATATACAAATTTTTGATCATATGCAGAAGAGGATGTTATAGTGAATTCATAACTTTTTGAAGGATACCAATTTGTATGGATTCTATTCAGAGTAAAAGAAGTTATAGCGTAAATGTTCGCTTTAATAGTTTCTTCTGGCCAACTAGGATATATTTGGTTTGAAACAATATTCTTAATATATTCTGGAAATTCGATAGTATAATTAGAGGCATTAATATTTGTTGGAATGCCGTCATGTAAAGTTATAACTTGTGGAACTTTTAATTCCACAAGAACACGAGTATTTTCTGCATCGAACTTGATAGTATTTTCAGGTATTTTTGGAGAACTTCTTCCCCATAAAGTATGTTCCGGGATATCAACGGTTTTAGTAGGACTACTAGTTTCATCAATAGAGTTCATAACTATATTTTGTATTGATATTTCATCTGGAAGTATCTGAACATCTTTTACTATTGTTTTTTGTAAGCCTTCTTTTGAGGCTTTAATGCTATATGTAGAATATGGTTTAACTTTACTTTGTGGATGTAATGAATATTTTTTTTCTGGAGCTATTAACTCTATATTATCTGTTTTTCCAGAACGATTAGTAGTTGTACTTATATTTGTATTTAGTCCTGTTATTTCCAGATTTGCACCTTCTACCGGTTGACCTAGATTGTCAGCAAATACATTAATTTGTAAATAGCCAATTGCCATATTGTTTTCCTTCCTTTCATATTTTAACAATTCAAATGTTATTGGTTTTAACTACCAATAACGTCTCTCATAAGAGCAGTCCATGTTTTGCAGCCTACTATTCCATCTGTAGACAATCCTTTAGATCTTTGAAAAGCAACAACTGCACTTTTTGTTCCGCTACCAAAGATACCATCTAGGCCTCTTGTGGAATAACCTAAGCTATTAAGGGAATCTTGTAATATTAAAACATAAACCCCTCTTGAGCCGTTTTTCAATAAAGGATATCCGCCAGTAGAACAAGCGGGAGCACCACGTCTTTTATCAAAATGAACCCATCTAGGGCTTAATGAAACAGGTTCAACATAGGGCCATAGACCAGATCTTATTGCAAGATTTCTCATGCTTGCACGTTCGGAACTTGTTAGGTTATGACCCACATCAAAAGCTACACCGGCATAGTGTTGCGATTGTTGACCGTGTCCGCCTTCATAGGGTCTTTTAAAAGCAAAACCTACTCTAATGGGTTTACCATACATAGATCTAAATCTATTCCAACTTTCCATAGCTCTTTTTTCAGTCCAAAGAATGTTACTCTTACTTGAACCTCGAAATTCTTTTACTTTTAAAGTAGTATTTGTTACATATGGCATAGATTCATTCTCTCCTCTATAATATGTTTCCATTCTATTTGTATCATTATTATATACTTTAATTGTAGCCATTTTAACCTCCTTGTTATATAGCATGATCTAAGCTATATGCTATATTAATATGAAAATACAAAGAATATAGTTACTATATTTGTAAAAAATGTAATATTATTTTCAAACATATAAAAGCACATTAAATTTATTTAATTAAAGAAGTAAGATGTATTTGTGAGAAATACAATTGAAGATGAGAGGTAAAAGGTAATATTTGCTAGTTTAATAAAATGATATAGTGGGATATAGAAATAAAATGCTTAACAGTAAATATAATAAAAAGTCATGCTTAAGACACTATAAATGCGATGTTTCTTGACATTATACATACAAATTGGTAATATATATGTATAGTTTTTTAAAGAAGGTTAGGTGAGAAGGATGATCGAAAAAGTTATAACATTAATATCAATTATTTTGCTATTTGTTGGAGTAATATCTGTGTTTTTAGCAAGAGATATCGTTAGGAAAAGAAAAAATAATGAAAAAGAGAATGAGGCTGTAAAAGTTACCAAAATTGTTGGGTTTGTCGTCATCATTCTTTCACTAGTTACGATATATTTTTTATAACATAGGAGGAAAAAATGAGTATAGATGGGAAATATAATCCTAAAGAGATTGAAGATAATATATATAATAAATGGATAGAAAAAGAGTACTTTAAAGCTAAAGTTAATAAAGAAAAGGAACCATTCACTATAGTAATACCGCCACCAAACATAACTGGTCAGTTGCATATGGGACATGCACTTGATAATACATTACAAGATATATTTATTAGATATAATCGTATGCTTGGAAAAGAGGCGTTATGGCTTCCGGGAACTGATCATGCAAGTATAGCAACCGAAACCAAAGTAGTTGAAAAAATAACAAAGGAAGGAAAAACAAAAGAGGGATTAGGCAGGGAAAAATTCTTAGAGGAAGCTTGGGCTTGGAAAGAAAAATATGGTGGAAAAATAATAGAACAACTTAAAAAATTAGGTTCATCATGTGATTGGTCAAGAGAAAGATTTACTATGGATGAAGGCTTATCAAAGGCAGTAGAATATGTATTTGTTAAATTATACAATAAAGGTTTAATATATAGAGGAGAAAGAATTATAAATTGGTGCCCGGTATGTAGTACTTCCATTTCAGATAATGAAGTTGAATATCAAGAGCAAGAATCGTTTTTCTGGCATATAAAATACAAGTTGGAGGATAGCGATGAATATATAGTTATAGCAACGACTAGACCAGAGACGATGCTTGGAGACACTGCAATAGCAGTACACCCTGAAGACAAAAGATATACAAAATTTGTGGGTAAAAAGGTTATTCTTCCAATTATAAATAGAAAGATACCTGTAATAGCAGACTCATATGTTGAGAAAGATTTCGGAACAGGAGCTTTGAAAATCACGCCAGCTCATGATCCAAACGACTATGAGGTTGGATTAAGGCATAATTTAGAAAGTATAAATGTTATGAATGAAAATGCTACAATTTGTGAAGGATTTGGTAAATATTCAGGAATGACAAGAGAGAAGGCTAGAGAAGAAATAGCTAATGACTTAAAAGCATCAGGGGATTTAATTAAAGTTGAACCACATACACATAATGTAGGAAGCTGTTATAGATGCCATGCAATAGTAGAACCGTATGCTTCAAAGCAATGGTTTGTTAGGATGAAGGAATTAGCAAAACCTGCTATTCTAACTGTTAAAAATGGAGAAACAAATTTTATTCCAAAAAGATTTGAAAAAACATATTTTAATTGGATGGAAAATATAAGGGATTGGTGTGTATCAAGACAGTTATGGTGGGGACACAGAATACCAGCATATCATTGTGAAAACTGTGGAAATATAGATGTATCAGAACAAACTATAAGAAGTTGTTCTAAATGTAATAGCAATAGAATTAATAGAGATGAAGATACCTTAGATACATGGTTTAGTTCTGCATTATGGCCTTTCTCAACACTTGGGTGGCCAGAAAAAACAGAAGACTTCGAATACTTTTATCCTACAACTATTCTTGTAACAGGTTATGATATCATTACATTTTGGGTTAGTAAAATGATTTTTAGCGGAATCGAACATACAGGGAAAACACCATTTAAAGATGTATATATTCATGGACTGGTAAGAGATAGTGAAGGAAGAAAAATGTCCAAGTCTTTAGGTAATGGAGTTGATCCATTAGAGGTTATAGATCAATATGGAGCAGATGCATTAAGGTTTTCTCTTGTGCAAAATATATCAGCAGGAAACGATATGAGATATATTCCAAGTAAAGTAGAAGCAGGAGGGAATTTTGCTAACAAAATATGGAATGCTGCTAAATTTGCTTTAAGCTATATTAACAATGAAGAAAAAATAAAAATTACTGATAAAGAATTATTGCCAGAAGATAAATGGATATTAACAAAATTAGGAAATGTAATTTCCGAAGTAACTAAAAGTATCGATAATTATGAAATAGGAGTAGCAATTCAATTAATCTATGATTTCATATGGTCTGATATTTGTGATACATATATTGAAATGATTAAACCTAGATTATATAGTAAAGATGAGGGATATAATTCGGCAGTAAGTGTTTTAAACTATATATTAATAAATGCATTAAAACTATTACACCCATATATGCCATTTATTACAGAAAAAGTTTTTTTAGAATTAAAGCATAATGAAGAGAGTATAATGATATCAAAATGGCCTGTGAAAGAATATGATTTTGAAAAAGAAAAAAAAATTATTAATGAATGCATAGAAGGAATTAAACAACTAAGAAATATTAGGGCGGAAGCAAACATTCCTAATAGTAAAAAAGCAAATGCAACAATTCTAAGTGAAAAATACATTAATGAACTTAAACTTTCAAAAGAGATGTTGTTAAAAATGGGTTTTTTTGAAGAATTAAACTTTAAGAAAGAAATAAGCCACGATGAAGTAAACAAGATGACAGCAATTCATTTGCAAAACATGGATATATATATTGATATGTCGTCAATAATAGATAAAGAAGCAGAAAAAGAAAAATTATTACTAGAAAAAGCTAATGCAACTAAAGAACTTAATAGGGCAGAAAGAATGCTTTCTAATGAGAAGTTTATTAATAAAGCTCCTGAAACTTTAGTAAATGCAGAAAAAGAAAAAGTTAAAAAGTACAGTGAATTAATTTTAAAAATTGAGGAAAGCTTAAGTAAAAATTAATAAAAATTTCAAAGTTTAACAAAAACAATCTAAACACAATTTTTGTGTTGAGATTGTTTTTTACTAATAACATTAATATATATTAAAAAACATATTTTAAATTATATAGAGGATATTTATAAAGATAATAAATGGTTAAATTAAATGTTAAAATTGATAACATTATGAGAAAGAAATCATAAAATGTCATAAGAGGTGATATTTTATGAATAGACTTAAGGTGGGGGACATAGTAGCACGTAGATCTTATGGATATGATGTACTTTTTAAAGTATCTAATATATATGATGATATAGCAGATTTGATAGGAATAACAGTTAGGATTATAGCAGATGCGCCTATATATGATTTAAAAATAATGACTCAAGAAGAAATAAATAAAATACTAAAATCTAATGAAGATAGAAATAGGCTTAAAATCAATAGGTGTTATCAAAGTGTAACAAACAGGTTTAATATTAGGAATGAATTTCAAAAAGGAACATATAACAATGTGAATTTACAACAATCCCGGGAGAACAGAAACATATCAGAAGGAAAGCATATACAAGAGGCCAGGGCTAATAATGCATATGGATGGAGATCCTGAATATGCAGTAAAATGTAAAAATACATATAAAAAAATGGGATTAACTGCTTATGCCTACCATGTAAGGGAGAAAGATCAACCAAAGTATGTATATAGTTTACTTACTAAAGTTAGACCTAATGTTTTAGTTATAACGCGGACATGACGCTTTTATTAGGAAGAGAAATGATATGTATAATATAGATAATTATAAAAACTCAAGAAATTTTATAGAAACAGTTTTAGAAGCAAGAAGGTATGAACATAATTTAGACAACTTGGTTATATTTGCAGGAGCTTGTCAATCATATTATGAAGCGATCCTTAGCGCAGGAGCAAATTATGCAAGTGCACCTAAAAGAGTATTAATAGATATGTTAGATCCGATAATTGTAGCAGAAACAGTAGCATACACTCCTGTTGACAAATTTGTACCACTTGCGGGAATTATCTCTAATACAAGAGAAGGTTTAAAGGGGATTGGAGGAGTACAGACAAGAGGACAGTATAGAGAAGGAATGCCAGGAATATAACAAATAAATCTCAAATGTGAAATGTTTAATACATGTTACATTTGATTTTTTTAATTTTAAAATATAAATTTAGCAATAAGCATAAGAAAGTAATTTACAACAATTATTTTTTATGCACATTTAAATATATATTCCATAAAATATATAAATATAGAGGAGTGATAAAGATGGAACATGGAGAATTAATAGTAATAGTATATGCAGATAACATTGCGCAACCAGTAAAAGGTGCATTGGTTGAGATAATAGGTGAAGGTACGTATGTTAAAACTAATACAAATGAAAACGGAGCAATAGAAGGAGTAGTCCTTAAAGCCCCAGCTAAAAAATACTGTTTTACAGAAGATGCAAAGGAAAGTCCATGTGCTAAATACATAGTAAAGGTGAGCAAAATTGGAATGATAAATGCTGTAATTAAAAATGTTGAAATATATGAATCAATAATTTCTTATCAAGATGTGTTTTTAAAAGCTTTAACGGCTGAAGAAAAGGAAGACATAATAAATATAGAAGCTAATACACTTTCTAAAAAGTCAGATCCAAAGCTACAAGAAGAAGCAATTAAAAGTGAAGGGAAATACAATATAAAAACATCAGTTATAGTTCCAGAATATATTACTGTGCATAATGGAATTCCTACAAACTCCAATGTGGCAAATTATTACATTCCTTTTATTAGCTATATAAAAAATGTAGTTAGTAGTAATATATATCCAATATGGGAAGAGGAAGCAATAAAAGCGAATGCTTATATTATAGTTTCATCTACTTTAAGTAGAATTTACACTGAATGGTATAAATTAAAAGGATATCCATTTACTGTAACAGATTCAACAATATATGATGTAGAGTATGTACATAACAGAACAATATTTAGCACAATATCTAAAATGGTAGATGAAGTATTCAATATTTATATTAAAGTTCCTAATACTATCCAACCTCTATTTGCACAATGTATAAACAATGAAAATAAAAAGGAACAAGAGTCAATCTGTAGATGGGAATCTCAAAAATTAGCAGAACAGGGGTATAAGGCAATAGACATAATTAAAAAATATTATGGAGAAGAAATATCTCTAGAAAGAGCAGAAACTTCTTTTGATAAAGAATGTAAAAAGTGCCTTGTAGCCGAAAATAATTGTATAGAGTCTTTAAAATCAATACAGATAAAATTAAATACCGTAGCAGGAAGCTATCCGGCAATTCCTAAAATCGGAAGGCCGGATGGTAAATTTGATGATAGAACTAAAAGAGCAATAGAAGAATTTCAAAAAATATTTTTCCTGAAACAAACAGGAAATGTTGATTTCCTAACTTGTTATAATATTATGCACGTATATGAAGTAGTTAAAAAAACATTAGAAAGTATCAATACTTAAATGGGCTTTAAGGTGTTAAAAGTATTGAGTAAGTTAAGTTTACCAAAACCATACTCTGGATTAGGATACAGAATATAAGGGTCTCTTGTGGCACCATTTATAAAAAACGCTCTTATTCTAAATGTATTTAATAGAGGATCATGATTCTTTGTAAATCCCCATTGCAAAATAAGTGCAGCTGCTCCAGCGGTTATAGCGGAAGCAACACTGGTGCCAGTCATATTGCCATAACCACTAGGGAGTAAACCTCTAACATTTACCCCTGGAGCAACTAAATCAGGAGACATTGCAGGAAGCCTAGTTGGACCCCATGAAGAGTTCACGTATAAACTGTTTGTAGAAGAATCGTATGCTCCAACAGCAAGCCCCCCTATAGCGGTAGCAGGTAAAGTTATTGTAAAATTAGGGCTAGATTCTATAAAATGTATATTTGGAGATATAAGCCCAGTTGCAGGAAGCCATATATGGAAATCTCCTTCAAGAAGAATATCTCCAAACACAGTAAGTCTCCAAATACCAGGAGTAGGATCTAATATTTTTATAATAGTAAACTGAGCACCACTTTGTTCTATTGGAAAAAAATACTCAATAATAATAGTAGACTTTTCGAGTATAAGTTTAGATTCTATTTTTGTTTTATTTTTAGCGGGAACCTTAGCAAGAACTTCTCCTGTAGGAGATTTTACAGATACCGAAAGACGATCTGAAGGATTATTCCACATATACATTAAAAAACTTTTAGAGTCTAAAGCAACATCTATATCTACATTTTGTTCTTTTTGAAATTGTGTTAATTTTCCGCTTAAAATGATGTTTGGTTTGACTTTCATTTCCTGCTGCAGTAGAAACACAAATCCCAATTCTTTGAGAAATAAAACTAAGATATTCTTCTATATAGGTAAAACCATCATGACCACCGTAATTATCCCCAATTCCAATACATATAGAAACAGGCCTATTTAATTTTATACCTTGCTCAATTATATATTCTACACCTAACATTAAATCTGCGGCTTGATAAACATTTTCTTGTTCTTCTGGAACTAAATAATGTTCTAAAAAGAAAGGATTAGCTTTTTTAAGCTTTACAACTACTAATTCTGCCCCAGGGGCTGCTCCTAGTCTTATGGACTTACTGCGTCCTCCTGCAAGAGAAGCAAGGAATGTTCCATGACCGAACAGTGTCTTGATGAGGAACTATAGAGAGTGGATCTGTAGATGCTAGAGCTTCATTTATATCATCTTCAGTATACTCGGTTCCTATAAAAAACCCTTCTGGAGGGATACCGTCTATTGTTTGATCCCATAAAAATTTTATTCTTGTGGTGCCATCTTCGTATTGGAATTCTTCTTTTGTATAATCAATACCAGTATCTATAAAACCAAGAAGCACACCAGTACCATCTAAATCTAAATAAGGTTGGTTTTGTACGGGAGTAATGCCTGCGTCATCAAGATCTTGAGTTCCCATTAATGTTAATACGGGAGGATAAATGTGAAATCTGGTAGGGTTTATTTCATCTACAATATTTGTTGCTTGATCCTTATTAACATATAATATTACAAAATTCCCCATGCGTTTGCCTAAATAAATGCTAGGGTTTTCCATTATTACCTTTTCCAATAAAGGACTATATAATGAGTATAGAGCAATAGTATCTGGTGAGTTTATAAAATCTTTTAATTCTATTTCATCCTTTTCCATAAAAACATCCTTTCGATTCTTATTCAATTAATAAATTCATAGTATTTGATATGCAAAGTGAGCCAAAACCATAATAAGGGTTAGGATAAAGCATAGTAGGATCAAATCTAACAGCACCTTTCCTGAGGAATGCTTTAGCTCGTTGTCCATACAGAAAAGGATCATTTCCTTTAATAATACCCCATTCCATCATAAGTGCAGCAGCACCTGCAACAAAAGGAGAAGCAATACTAGTTCCTGAAAAAGCATCGTACTTGCCATCAGGAATTGTAGTGATAACATCTACTCCTGGAGCAACAAGGTCTGGTTTTTCTGATTCGGAGTTTCGAGTATATCCAAGACCAGAAAAGGAAGCAATGCTTTTTATATAGGGATTATACGCCCCTACAGATATAGAGTATAGAGAGGTGGAAGGAAGTGTAAGGGTAGTTAAGGGATTTGGATTTGTGAAGGAAGTTCCCAAGGAAACCTCTTCAACTGTTGGTAACCATATATTAAATCTACCATCGATTACATTTTTAGTATTTATTTTAATATTCCAAACACCAACAGGAACTTCAGGAGATTTACTTTCAACATAAAAGTATGCCTCTTGATCTACATTATAATGAGTAGCTTCAGTATAAAACATGCTAATTAACATATTGTCAAAAGAAGCATTAACTAATGGATTCGTTTGAGATAGTACGGCAGTGGTTTTACCACTAGGCGTTATCAATTCAAAAGAAAAATCATCTACAAAATTCTTCCACAAGGAAATATAGAATGATTTAATGTTAGTAGAGGTAACGAATCTTACATCTATTATTTCATTAGATGAAGCTACTCCAGCATAATGATGACCAGCGTTCCCTTCGTTACCAGTAGCAATAGATACAACTGTTTTCCATCTTTGACTAACAGAATCTATATACGTTTCAAACAATGATCTACCATCGTGGGAACCGTTGTTTGTTCCAAAACTAAGATTTATAGATATTGGAAAATCAAGAGATTCTGCTGTATCAATAACAAACTTTAAAGCACGCATGATTTCTGTTGTACGTGCAAAAGATTCTCGACCTTTTTCACCAAGTTTTACTACTATAAAAGATGCACCAGGAGCGATGCCTGCATATAGGCCATCACTTTGCCTTCCGATTTCCTCCTGCAACCCCCGCAACAGAAGTTCCATGACCAATGAAATCTTGAGAAGGTACAATTGAGAAAGGATTATTGGAAATTAATGCTTGATTAATTTCTTCGGCGCTATAATAGCTACCACTTTTAAAACCTTGTGGGGGAGTTCCTTCTATTGATTGATCCCACATTGAGAGAATTCTTGTTGTACCATCTTCGTTTATAAAGTCTGGATGTGTGTAATCAACACCAGAATCTATAATGCCTAAAGCAATACCTTTACCTGATAAGGCAAGCATTTCTAAATTTTTGACGGGATTAACACAACATAGATCAGCCACCTGCTCTATGGAATAATATAGTAATTTAGGAAATTCTATATATTCAACTTCTGAATATGAATATAACGAAGGGATTTTTGTTCTTGTTAGAGTCACAATTGCATAATTTTGTCCTAAATCTTCCACTTCAACATCTAAATCCTTTTCTAATTTATAAATATCACCATTATACTTTATTATCACTTCAATTAATAAAGTATCATCAACTAAAGTAAAAGGCCTAATCGGATCAATAAACATAATAACACCTCAATCATTAATAAAGAGCTTTAATTTTTGAAACATCAAAATTAATTAATTTCCACACGTTATTATAAGATCTATATCCTATTACTTGTGTTTTATGAATATTAGTAATATAGAACCAAAAAGAACTGCCGGAATTTAACCAAACATATACATAATGAAAAACAAGACGTGAAATACATTGAGTGGTTTTAAGAAAATCAGATTCGGAATATGTAGGCTCTATTTTAGGGCAAGGATGTGGAGGAAGCGAATTTAAACAAGGAATGATAACAACACCACCTTTACTAGATAATTAATACATATGAAAGTTTAAATCATATTATGCAAAAAAGCTGCATAAGATTAATTAAATATATGGATGAAAGAGGTAGAAGATATGAGGAAATATAATAATTATATAAACAAAAATAATATCAAACGCCAAGAAAATACTGGCAAATTACAAGTGTTAGTATATCATGATAATTTAGGAGAACCCTTAGCAGGTGTGGATGTTCTAGTAAAGACAGAAAAAAGCAGACAAGAAATGCACCTAACAACAAATAGCATTGGGCAAACAGAAATAATAGATCTACTCGCTCCTCCTCTTCAATACTCCATGGAACCAAGCGACAATAGGCCGTACAATGAATATGATATAGTTATAAGGAAATCAGGATATAAAGATGTAATTATAAATAATGCACAAATTTTTCCAGATGCTACTGCTGAACAAGAAATATTCTTAACAAAAGCAAATGAAACTGAAACACAAGAAATAAATATTCAAAAACCTGTGCTGTGGGGGGATTACCCTGAAAAAATTGAAGAAGATGAAATTAAACCTTTACCAGAACAAACAGGTTTTGTAGTATTACCAGAACCAGTAATACCTGAAACAATTATAGTTCATGCAGGAGTACCAACAAATAGTTCTGCTAAAAACTATTATGTTCCGTTTAAACAATATATTAAAAATGTAGCATGCTGTGAAGTATATTCAAATTGGCCTAAGGAAGCATTAAAAGCTAATGTTCTTGCAATAATATCATTTACACTAAATAGAGTATATACAGAATGGTATAGGTCTAAAGGATATAATTTCACAATTACAAATTCTACTGCTCATGATCAGGCTTTTGATTATGGTCGTACAATATATAAAGAAACAAGTCAAATTGTAGAAGAATTATTTACAACCTACATAGGTAAAACGGGATATAAACAACCAATTTTAACACAATACTGTGATGGTAAAAAAGCAACATGTCCAAACTGGATGAGTCAATGGGGTTCTAAAAATTTGGCGGATAATGGTAGGTCCTATGTTGAAATACTAAAAACATATTATGGTTCTAATATAGTGATTAAAAAAGCCAAAAAGGTATCTGGAGTGCCCAAGTCTTATCCTGGTTATGAAGTAAAAAAAGGTTCTTCAGGTGCTAACGTTAGAACGATACAAGAACAATTAAATGGAATATCTAAAAATTATCCACTTATAGGAAAGCTTAAGGTAGACGGTATATTTGGTAGTAAAACAGAGGAGGCAGTAAAAACCTTTCAAAAAGTATTTGGTTTGTCTCAAACAGGAGTAGTAGATATGAAAACATGGTATAAGATTTCTCAAATCTACGTAGCAGTAGAAAGATTAGTATATTAATTCTAAGACTTACAGGCTTATCTGTAGGTCTTTATAAATTTTTTCTAATTTCAAGATTGTTGTTTAAATTGTTTTTATCCATAATTTCTAACATGGAAATATTATACTTTTTCACAAGGTGTTTTTTATAGGAGGACAAGTAAGTTGATTAATAGGTATTAGAAGTAATAGTCCTACACTGATTTCAGAATCTGATAAGTTATTTATCTCTATGATTTTTTGAATACACGAGTTATGAGATTTTGATATGCTTTCTAAGGTGTCGTTCGGTTGTACGATATATTGTACTATGTCTAACGGATAAGAGTCATCAGGAATCAAAAGCTTTTGCCCAATAACAATATCTGCATATGTTAAATTATTAATTAACATTATATCATTTATAGAGGTTCCATATTTATTTGCAATATTATAAAGAGTATCGCCGCTTTTTACTGTATATGTAATGAAATCCCCATTTTCATTAGAGCTAGAAGTAAGGGGATACAAATAATTAATTGTGTTCCATGTATTTGGACATACAATTCCTACTGCTAGAATATTATTATTTAGTTGAAACTCCTTAACAGCTTTTTGGGTTGTTACATCAAACACTGAAGTAACATCTCCAGAATAATATGAAAGGGCTTTTAACTTGCTTTGTATGTCTGCAACAGCTTCGTTTACATCACCAAGCTCTAGTGCGGGACTTGTTAAAGTACAATATGTCATAAGTTTCTGAGGTGAATGCGTGGAACTGAAAAGTGCATTCCATGTATGCTCATCAATTATACCATTTGGAGTAATATTCATTGTTTCTTGAAATTTAAATACGGCAAGTGTTGTGCTAATGCCAAAGCTGCCAGTTATTGTTCCTGAAAACAGATTAATTCTTTTTAATTTTTGTTGTATAAGCTTTACAAGCTCTCCAGAATCTCCTTCTTGTAAGGAGCCTTCAAAGTCTATTTCTAGTTCGCAATTTACAAATGAGACATTTATATCATTTACCATTATCAACCCTCCATAACACATTATATGCAACATTTTAAATTTCAGTTACATGTAAACAAAAATCAATTAATATAGTGTTATTATCTTAAAATAAAATGATATATTAACGTCTTAGTAAAAAAAACATATTATATATTATTGACTAAGGTTAAACCTTATAAGAAAGGAGATATAAATGATAGATAATAGATGCTGCAATAGCAAAAGCAGTATAAACTATAACGCAACCACTTGCACATGTCTTAATGAAAAATGCTGTGAAGTATGTGTAAAAGGTTGTCCCGGCCCAATTGGGCCAACAGGAGCAACAGGACCTATGGGTCCAATAGGAGCAACAGGGCCTCAAGGAATACAAGGAATAATGGGTGTAACAGGAGTAACGGGACCAATAGGAGTAACAGGACCAACAGGGGGAACAGGACCACAAGGAATGCAAGGAATACAGGGGGGCGTTGGGCCAATAGGACCTATGGGCGTAACAGGACCAACAGGACCTCAAGGAGTACAAGGACCACAAGGGGTGATGGGACCAACAGGACCAACGGGACCTCAAGGAACACAAGGAATACAGGGGCAAATAGGAGCAACAGGGCCACAAGGGATACAAGGAGAACAGGGGACAGAAGGTCCAATTGGAGCAACGGGAATACAAGGTGTTCAAGGAATACAAGGACCACTTGGGCCAACAGGAGCTACGGGTGCACAGGGAATACAGGGGCTACAGGGAATTCAAGGACTGGTAGGAGCAACAGGACCACAAGGAATACAAGGTGAAAGAGGACCAACAGGAGCAACACGGATCACCGTTTTCATCAGTTTATGGTACGTTTTCTGGATATGAAATAGGACCTTTTACAGGGAATAATAGTAGTGCAGGAACAATTTTACCAGTATCAGAGGTATCATCACAAAATACACCAGGTGCATTTACCATGAATGGTGATGGAACAGTCACAATAAATACACCAGGGGTATATCTCATAACGTCTAGGATACAAGTTGCAAGTCCGAGTACTGCTGCTTTTAATTTTACGATAATACACGCTGATACATCAACTGCAGTAGTAGGGTTATCAGCTGTAGAAAATGGTGGAACGGCAACAGCAACGACCTTAACTTTTTTACAAATTGGAGATAGAGTATATAACGGCTTACCTGGAACAGCAACGGTAAATTTAATTCCAACAATAGGAGGAATTTCTACTCCGACATCTATGTTTACGCTAGTAAAAGTTAATTAAAAATATATTTAAAACTGATATTAAAAATAGAATTGATATCAGTTTTTATTTTTACTTATATAAAAATAATTCAAGTATACTAAAAGTAATTGCAAGTATTGTTTAAATAAAGTATAATTCAAAGTAGAAAAGGGTGGTATTATGCAAGGAAAAATATTTGTTATTGAAGGAACAGATGGGAGTGGAAAACAAACACAAACAGAAAAGCTATATGAAGCAATAAGACAAGACTATAATGTTGTAAAACAATCATTTCCAAACTATGTTAGTAAATCTTCAGAACTTGTGAAAATGTATTTAAACGGGGAGTTTGAAAGTAAAATAGGAAACTTGGATGCATTTCAAGCCTCAGTTCTATATGCAGTAGATAGAATGGTAACATATGAGTTTGAATTAAAAGAAAAATTAATTGAAGGAAGTATAATAATTTTTGATAGGTATACTACATCAAACGCTTATCATCAAGCATGTAAAATAAAAAATCCTGCAAAAAGGGATGAGTTTTTAGAATGGCTTTATGACTTCGAATTTAATATGTTAAAGCTTCCAAAACCTGATAAAGTGATATTTTTGGACATGCCATATGAAAAAAGTAGGGAATTAAGAGAAGGTAGGGAATTAAAGGCAGGAACAAAAAAGGATATACATGAACAAAACGAAGAATATATGAAAGAAGCTTATAAAGTTGGTGTTGAAACAGCAAATAAACTTGGATGGAAAAGAATATCTTGTGTTAATAACGATGGAAAAATAAAATCAATTGATGAGATTCATAAAGAAGTATGGAGAGAAATAAAAAAAGAGTTATAATATTGTTATTAAAAAACAAAGTAGTAATAAGGAGAGAAAAAATGCTTATAGTAAATGATATATATAAAAGATTTGCAGAAGTAAAAGCAGTAAATGGAGTAAGTTTTAAGCTTGAAAAAGGTACAATATTAGGAGTTTTAGGTAAAAATGGTGCGGGAAAGTCTACTATTTTCAGAATAATATTAGGAATTCTTGAAGCGGATAAAGGAAGCTATACATTAGATTCTAAGGAATATAATTTGACAGATAGTAAAAAAATAGGTTTTTTACCAGAAGAAGGAAGCTTATCGCATGAATTAACCGTATATGAACAGTTAAGCTTTTATGGAAGTTTAAAAGGAATGGCAGAAGATAAAATTATAGAGTCAACAGTTAAATGGCTAAAAAGATTTAACATTGTTGATTATATGAATAAAAAGATAAAAGAGTTAAGCAAGGGTAATAGACAAAGAATACAGTTTATAGTTTCAGTTCTACATGAACCTGAATATTTAATTCTTGATGAACCTTTTTCAGGGGTAGATCCATTAGGGGTTGAGTTATTTAAAGAAATACTCTTAGAACTTAAAAAAGAGGGGAAAGCAATAATATTTTCTTCCCATAGAATGGAACATGTCGAACTTTTTTGTGACGAAATATTATTACTGGATAAGGGTGAAACATTGTGTTATGGAAACTTAAATGAAATAAAAGAAAAATACCCTAAACAAAAACTGATTGTAAAAGAAAATAAAAATAAAATAAAAAAGATATTATTATTAAAAGACATAGAAGAATATAAAAGAATGAATAAAGACAAAAATATAATTGTTGAAAGATTATCATTAAACGATATATTTATAGATAAAGTAGGTGAACACGATGATAAATAAAAACAGTATGAATATTGCTAAGTTTAGCTTTGTTAATGCATTGAAAAGTAAAGGGTTTATAATTTACAATATATTAATGTTAGTTGTAATAGTTATAGCGACAAATTTTACAGCAGTAAAAAATGTTTTTCAAAAGCATGATATGTTTAAAGGTAAAATGTATGAGATAGAAATATTTGATGAGAATAATTATTTGAAAGAATCATTAAAAGAAGGGCTTAATGTTGATTATGTGGAAAAGGTAACAGAAATTCATACAAATATTGAATATAATAATGATGAGATTAGAAAAGAACAAGTAATTATTAAAGTGCTAGAAAAAGAAAATAAAATGCATATAGAAGTCATTTCTAAAGAAGCTGCAGATGGAAAGTTATATACTTTAATATCATCAGTAGCAAAAAAAGTTAGAAATGATGCTATTGAAACTAAATATGGAATTAGTAAAGAAGATATAGAAGAGTATAATTCAGATGTGTTAGTAGAAAAAAGAATATTAGATACGGATAGTGTAATAGACACAGATTACTTTATGGTTAAAACAGTAATGATAATGATAATCTATGGTTTAATAATATTTGGAACATCTGCGGTAGCTTCTCAAATTGGAAACGAGAAAACATCAAAAAGCGCAGAGTATATTTTTACATCAGTAACCGCAAAAGATTACTTAAATGGGAAAGTATTAGGAGCAAACCTAAAAACACTAGCAAACATGGCTTTAATGATATTGTATTTAGTAATTGGCATGCTAATAAATAGCTTAATTATTGAATGGTTTAATATAACGCCAAATGCAGCTCCGGTAGGAGAAACAGGTGAAATGGTAACAATGATTCTGGGATTCGATATTAAAACTATAAAATATATATTATTATCTTTTGGATACATATT